>Ga0075366_10000759_pt1 | contig 15376 bp, 12 predicted proteins | sample EndMethybrTD3031_FD_72351 | JGI IMG/M metagenome (GOLD analysis project Ga0075366, IMG submission 72351) | Populus endosphere microbial communities from Tennessee, USA - Endosphere MetaG P. TD hybrid TD303-1 | ecosystem: Host-associated > Plants > Roots > Endosphere | place: USA: Tennessee...
GCCGGCTTATTCGGGCCCGATCGCCGCCAATGTGCCGCCGGCTGCGCCGCCCCAGCCCATGCCCGGTTTTGCCTACCAGGCTCCGCAGCCCAAGGCGCCGGCCGATCAGCCGTCCGCGGGCACGCGTACCGACGATACCCGCGCCAGTGCTACAAGGCTCGTCAATCCCGCCACCACCGTTCCGCAAGGAACGGTGATCCAGGCAGTCATGGAGACCGCGCTCGATTCCACCCGCGCCGGGTTCGCTCGCGCCATCGTGGCGCGCGATGTCAGCAGCTTCGATGGCAGCCGTATCCTCATCCCCAAGGGCAGCAAGCTGTTTGGCGAATACAAGGCGGACGTCGGCCGAGGGCAGAACCGGGCGCTCATCCAGTGGCACCGGCTGACACGCCCCGACGGCGCGATCATCGACGTCGATTCCCCCTCCGCCGATCCGCTCGGGCGGATAGGGCTGAGGGGCAAGGTGGACTCGCATTTTCTCGAGCGCTTCGGCGGGGCAATCCTCCAATCGGTGCTCGACATCGGCGTGCAGGTGGCTGCGCGCAATGTCTCGCGCGATACGGTGATCCTCAATCTGCCCAACAGCGCAAGCGCGCCGGTGATCCAACAGCCCGAGAACATTCGTCCGACCGTGACCGTCCGCCAGGGCGCCAGCGTCTCCGTGTTCGTCGGGCGCGATCTCGACTTCACCCCGGTGGAACAGTGAGCACCCTTTCGCTCGACGTCTATCTCGACAGCTACCTGGCGCCGCTCGCGCCGTTCCTGGCACGTAGCGACATTACCGACATTTATATCAACCGGCCTGGCGAGCTGTGGATCGAGAGTTTGGGCGGGAAAGCCGAGCGGATCGAGCTGCCCTCGCTAACGGGCGCGGTGCTCGCCCGCCTGGCGCGGCAGATCGCCGCCGCCAATGCGCAAGGGATCAGCCGCGAGCATCCTCTGTTGTCAGGCAGTTTGCCGGACGGTTCGCGCGTTCAGATCGTTCTGCCGCCTGCCACGCGCGGCGAGATCGCCGTGGCCATTCGCAAGCATGTCCTGGCCGGCATGTCGCTGGGCGACTATGCCGCTTCGGGCGCGTTCGAGGGGGCGAAGGTCGGTACGGCCGATCTGTCGCACAGCCCCGAGGCGGAGGTTCGCGAGGCAAGCGGCGATGTGATGGGCATGCTGCGTGCTGCCGTGCACAGCCGAAAGAATATCCTGATCTCCGGTGGCACCGCGACGGGCAAGACGACATTCTTGAATGCGCTGCTGCGCGAGATTCCGGAGCACGAGCGGTTGATCCTGATCGAGGATACGCCGGAGCTTGGAGTGAGACACCCGAACGCCGTTGGCTTGTTGGCCGCGCGCGGCGCGCTCGGCGAGGCCGCAGTCACGGCTGAGGATCTGCTGATTGCGTCGCTCAGAATGCGGCCCGATCGCATCATCCTGGGGGAAATGCGTGGGACGGAAGCGCTGACTTTCCTGCGCGCGGTAAATACCGGCCATCCGGGCTCGCTCAGTACGATCCACGCGGATTCTCCGGAGCGCGCGGTCGATCAGTTGGCGCTGCTCGTGCTGCAGTCTGGCATGCGGATGGAGTGGGATGACGTAACCCGGTATATATCGCGTTCTCTGGATTTTATTATCCAGTTGGACCGTGTGGATGGAAGGCGAGCAGTGCGCGATATCTTGCGCCTGGGTGAGGACTACGGCGAGCGCTGAACACGCTGTATGGCCGAACGGCTAACACCAAATTCCTTCGCCAGCTCTCCCAGTGAAGCGCCTTCGCTGCGCCGCTTGCGGGCCACCTCTTGCTGGTCCGCTGTGAGGCTACTGGGCCGCCCCAACCGCTTCCCTTGAGCCTTCGCGCGTGACAGCCCAGCTTGGGTTCGCTCGACGAGCAGATCACGCTCAAACTCGGCGACCGCTGCGATCACTGCCATGGTCATTTTTCCGGCAGCGCTAGTCAGGTCCACACCGCCCAGCGCCAGACAATGAACTCGCACTTGCATTTGGGCGAGTTGCTCGACCGTGGCGCGAACGTCCATCGCATTACGTCCCAGACGGTCAAGCTTGGTGACGACGAGCACATCCTCCCAATCGAGCTTGGCGATGAGCTGCTGGAAGCCCCTGCGTTCCAAGGCCGGAATCGACCCCGATATCGTCTCGGTGATCACTCGCCGTGGCTCCAGTTGGAAGCCGGCAGCCTGGATTTCCAAAACTTGGTTTTCGTGTGACTGGTCTACCGTGCTGACACGGCAGTATGCAAACACGCGCGACATGAGGCACCTTATCGAAATTGTGTGTCGAAATATGCGCTGTATCGAAATTAAGATCAAGCTATTTTACGACACACAATATTTCATTGTGTCGAAAACGCTCGTTTTCGAGCAGATTTGTTTTTGTATAAATCAATGCGCGCTATGTATTATTATTGCATGAGGCATCACAATTAAGAGTGATATGCACTTACATTATACTTTATCACAACATTCTCCTCTTGAATCTCCGAATTCATCTAGCTTACATCTACCAATTGTTCGGCGGAGTGACTGCTTTAAGAGCCGCGCATGGCAGCTGTTTCGTCGGACCTGCCGGCGGTCCTGCTTGCAGCGCAGTTCTTGAAAGCCGCTCAATCTCAGCCGGAATTTGTTTACGCGGGCTGGTCATCGGAAAGCTAAGTGACTAGGAGCCAATTCTCACTTGCGACGTGAATTAGGCACCCTGGATTCTTCCAGGGTGCCTTCGTTTGCGCAGGCTGCGCACGTTCCATGAGCGCGGCAAACGACGTGGAGGAGCGGGCAACTCGCGGGCCGCGCACTGGGACGACGCCACCCTTGGGTCAGACCCCCAGACTGGCACGGGGTCACTAAATTCGCATGGGCAATGTCGCAAAGTCGGACGGTCCGGAACGACGGCTTCACGGCCGCGAGACGGTATAGCGGACATTCCACGCGGCGAACCCGCGCGTCAGCTTCGCGCCCTCTAATCAGCCGTTTAGCGACCGTGCGGAATGTCCCGAAAGCGGTCGCGGCCGCACACGCCTTTGATACTCAACGATGGCATCTTGCGCTGTGCGATTGCTGAAGCGCCGTTGCGACAACGCGCTATGGGCGGCACACTACATATCCTCGGACTCCCATCTCAACACAGGCCGAGAAGTAACTCATCAGTAACCAGTAGAGTTGGACGAAATGCGGGGAGGGTGCCGTTCCCTGCACGACATCGGCAAGGACGCCCTCCACCTGCGCACGGCTGAGCGACGAGGTCACAATAAATGCCCGCTGGAGCGCGTCTGGGGCGGCGCGCACCGCGTCAAGTTTCTCGGCAATTTGTTGCGGCGTTCCGCCGCGGATCATCCGGGCGATGTCGGTCTGGACGCCGTTGTTGCGATATCGATTAGCCCAGCCGGTCAGTTTGTTGGGTAGCATATCGGCGGGCAGCCCCATCCGGCCGAGATTCTTTATCGCCTGGCCGACCGATTCATGAAAGGCCGAAGCGCTGAGGGACTGGTTGCCGTGTTTGGCGTGATAAAAGCTGATCATCGTCGGGCTGCTTTGGGTGCTGACCCCGATAAAGTCGGCCCATTCATCACCGAGATCATCACAGAGCAGTACGTCGTCGCCGTCTGCGATCGTATCGACCACCGAGCGGAATACGCAGTCTTGCGCAAATTCGACCTGGCCAACCGCGAAATCGCCTTTTTCACTGGTGGTGTGCGCAAGCGAGGGATCGACCTGCAGGCGTGCGAGGAGTGTAGCACCGCCGCCAGCAAGCGCCTCGTCGCGGAACAGTGCCCCGTCGATATACGCTAGGGCGAGATCGCTGAAGAGGATCGTGAACATATTTTCGCGGTCAAGGTAACGCGAAAGTGAGACCGCATTGGCGTCCTCCCCCAGCGGCTGGCTGCGCTTCTCGACCGAAATGCCGGCGATTTGCGGGACATCGAGGTTCCGCAATCCGATCCTCGTTGCGCCGATACGCAGCGCGGCGATAGGGGTAACGCCGTCTTCGGCGCGAACTTCGTGTACGCGGCGGCGGCGCACCACCGGGAATGCTGACTCGAGCGCGGCCAGTACGGCTTCGGCTTCAGGTTGCAGCAGTTCCTCGACACCGTTTGCGCCCTCACGGATCAGGCGGACCCCGTCATCGGTGCTGAACAATGCGTCGGCCAGGCCCATTGTGTCGATGCCGACAAAGGTTGGCCGGACGTTGGAAGGGAGCGCGGTCAGTTCGATCGGACGCGCGAAGTTGCGGATGAAGCCGGCGACCGCCCCGCCATCGGCTTGGAGGAGTTCCGAGATCTGGATGGCCCAAGCAACGGTTGCTTCGACCCCAGCGCGATCGGCGCGCAGCGAAATCCGACCGGTGGTCGGCGTAGCGGAATAGACACCATCCTCGCGTCGCACGCTGTAAGCTTGTGGAATGAAGCGACTGGCGCTGCTGGTCGCGACGGCGTTCTCGAGATCGCGGGCCTCGAGCGATTTGGAGCGAAGCGCGAGCGGCGAGATCGACATGTTGCGCAGGCGCAACTTCTCGAACACCGCGTCCTGCCGGGCGATCGCACGCTCAATCCGCTCATTGGCGACCTTGCCGAGATGGGCGGTCTTGAAAGCTGACGGTAGGTCGAGGCCGGACTTGAAGACTGCAATATACGGACCGTGCTCGACGATCAGCACATAGCCGTAGACGCGCTCGACGACATTGGCCTCTGGTGCGAGGAACGACACATCTCGTTCGTGCGAGAAGCAGATTGCCGAATAGCGGGCATCGCCGAGTGCGACCCGGTCGGCCCGGAACAGATTTTGCGAGGGCTGGCGCGCTTGCGCGCGCAGCGTCGTGAAGAGGCGGTTGATCGCTTCATTCGACAACCGGCGTTTGCGCAGGTGAAAGTATCCCGATTGCGCGATTTCTAGATGATCGATCATTGGCGTTCCTCATTCGGGGCAGGGGCATCAGGGCTTGGCGAAACGGGCGTGAAGTCGGTGGGCAAATTGACTGGCTTGTAACCCTTGGCGATCCGCTCGATCACCGAATGATGGAGCAGCGCGCCTTCGGGTATTTTTCGCGGTTCCGCGCGCGGCAGATAATGGCCCCCGCCCGACACCTTTTCCGGGAATTGCTTCCATTTGCGGTTCTTGGGCAGATATTCGAGCGGCTTCCAGGCGGCAGTCATCGAGTTGTGGGTCGGGCCATTCGCATCGGGCGCGACATACATGCGCTTCCCGTCGGGCAGAGGAGCGCCTTCGGCTAGATGATCGAACAGGGACTCGTTGAGTTCAAGGCCGTGCTTCTGCGCTTCGCGTGCCATCCAGATCAGCGGAAACTTGGCTATCTGGCTTTCGGTCTCAGCCCATCCGCCACCGACATCGGAATGGTCTCCGGCGAACCAGACGGTCTGCTGGTCCTGTGTGCTTTCGGCATCGGCGAACGGGTCGGGTTTGAAGTTTTGGCCCGGCGTCCAATTGTAGAGCCGGAACATCCGACGACGCTCGTCGATCGCAGCGGCTTGCCGGAAGACGCGGACGCTCGGATTGGACTTGGTGTAGGGTAGAAAGGATTGGCTGGGGAAGCGCAGCAACCCTGGACGGACCAACACCGAGGCGACCGTGTCCCACACCCCAAGGAAATGGATCGGCACCCGGCGTCCGCCAATCACGCGGCGAAACTGCCAAGCGATGTCGAGCCGGTCTTCGCGGTCTGCGCGCTTATAGGCTTTTAGGGCATATTCGAGAAGGTTGCGCTGATCAGGGTCGAGCAGGCCGACCAGATGGAGCATGCCGGCGACGGCACGCGCAGTGTAGGCGCCACGGCTGAACCCGAACAGAAAGATCCGATCGCCTGGCTGATAGGTGTCGATCAAATAGCAGTAGGCAGCGAGAATATTGGCATCGAGACCCCAGCCGGTCGCGAGGCCAAATGCCGCGATCGCGGTTTGCGCGGCCGGGCTCCAATCGGTCGTCAGCGGCACGGTGCCGATGCCGGGATGATAGAAGACACGCTGACTGTCGCTGCGTTCGGCGCAGCGATAGAGCTTTACGACGTTGGTCAGGTTATCCTTGACCTCGTTACTGGTTCCATCGAGCAACAGAATCAGATTACGCGGCATTATTCTTCCCCCGAACACAAGGGCATCAACAGAAAGTTCATCGGGTCAATATGTATTGAGACTGAAATGAATGGACGGCTGCTATCATGGGCTAGGCGACCTAGGCATTGATCAAGCTGCCTCATTGCCGTCATCGACCCGTAGTGCCCGCCTCACCACTTACGACCAACATACGCCGTTCACTGGGCAAGCTTTGACCGGCGACTCCCCCACTGGAAGCTGCCGCACACACAAGCCGGAGACGTGAACCTCTGAACAAAGCTCGAAGCGGCGTTCGTTCGCCATTCGGCGTTGCCGTTCGACGCGAAGCTACGGAGCTACACTGGTGTCGAAGCGACGACGTCGGGCGTGATACCATGGAAGAAAAATCGAAGGATGTAGCGATCAAACGCCGACAAGGTTTCGACCTTTAGGGCCGCTTCAAGCCCGCTGCGGCGGAAAAGGTTCAACGCGCTTCTAAGGTCGAGATCCGCTTGCGAAAAATCTATATAGCCCGCTCTGTGCAACTTACGCGAGATCATTCGCGGAAGCCCATATTCTTCCAGATTATGCACCGCTGGCGGCAGAAATGCGTGGCTGATCTTGCCAATGAAGCCGCCGATATCGATAGATGGATTTACGATCATCTTATGCAACTCATTGATATCGCTAAGAAGAGCAGATAGCTTAAACGTGATCGTCCGCTCTAGTTGAAAAAATCCCTCGACATCGATACCGTTGCCAGAGAGTTGGCGCAGCATAGTCGGCATGTTAGTTGTCCAGTTCGCCGCCAGAGCCTTAACCACCGCAACAACTCGGCTATGAGGGGCATCCCATCCCGAAGGTTTAAGGGCGATTACTTTATAGAGCATCCGGTCCCAGTCAGAAGGCTGGTTTGAATTGAGATAGCCGAATCCCTTCCACTCCTCTGGATTGTCTTTCATATCGCTGGCGACCCGCAGCAAGAAATCCGCGTCACTATCCTGCAATAAGTTATCTTTCTTAATCCGCGCAAAATTGTCGGCACCAACGATATCGGACATCTGGCGCCTATACTCAATGATCCTTTCGATCTGGCGTTCATTCAAACTGTCACGATCCTGCGTCTCGTCCAAACTGCCGAGAACTGCGTCAGGAAACTCGATCTGAAGCTGCGTATCTTCGTCCTTTGGTGGTGAATCCAAAAGGTAGATGTGACCCACAAAATGTTTGAACATGCGGCCGCCTCGGCCGATGATGTTCTTATATGTGAAATCTTTGAGATTGTTCTGTCCGAGCTTACTCTTCCATATTACAACGTTTTGCGCGGATGTGTTCACTCCTTCAATAATCGAAGACGTTGACACGATGCTATCGAAACCTTTTTCATTCTCGAAAAGTAGAACCTGGAGCTGACTGAGGCACCTGTGCATCCGGCCGTTATGCACACCGACGCCGCGCTCTACGAGGTCAGCTAAAACCCAATCTTGCTGATAATTTTCTCTAAGCCACCGAGCAAAATGGGTCGTATGGACTCGGTCTACTTTGCTCATTTGACCCACAACAAGATCGGCGATCTTTTTAATCTCTGTGTATGTTCCGGCGTAGACGAGAGATTTCTCGTTCCTTGGCGAAATGATTGACAAGAGCGCTTCTGACTTCTTTTGCACGTCGCCATCAATTTCTTTGTAAATCTCATGCTTCTCAAGGAATACGGTGTTAAAATCGAGAAGTTCTATAAACTCCATGTCCCGCGTGAAAACGTTGTCCGCCATCCTTTTGATGTTTGGAGCCAAGTAGTAGCGCTGCTCAGCCAGACGGGAAAGTTGAACAATTGCCTTGATAAGGGACGGAGCCCGCTCCTTGTCGTGAACGATACTTGCCTTGTAAAACTCATCAATGACCAAAAGATCGATCCTTTTGAGTTTCTTGATGTAGCCGAAGGCTCGCTCCTGCGGAAAAATGAGAATATTCCGTGCCTCGAGCGGTGCGTCAGGCGCAGTGATGATGCCGTAATCGCGCGCAAACTTCTTGTACAGGCGACGGCGCGTTTCATCCATCAAAGCGATCGTGGGCACGATGATCACCACCGTATCGGGCCGCTTGGCCGCGATAAATGCGTCGATAATGAAGCTCTTTCCGAAACTCGTCGGCGCACTCACGGCGATACTTTGGCCGCTAAGAAGTTTTGATAGAACCGTGGCCTGTTCGCGGTGCAAAGTGGCAGTTCTGTTGCCCACATCAACTGCGAATGCCTCATGGACGAATTTCTGATCCCACGACGCGTTCTCGAGCTGCAGATATGGGAAAAGCCCCACAGACCGAACCAGCTGATTTAGGACCAGGGGGTATGGCGTTTTACTACGATCCAGATCGCCCAAAAGCTTTATCAGCATATTGCGCGCAGCTAGGTCGTTACCGCCTTCGATGAGGTCGTTGACCTCCGAGCATGCGGCAAACAATTCCATTATGCTGCCCCCTTGTAAAAAGAGACCGCTCCCAAGAAGGTGTCTACAATCGCTTTCTTATCCGGAACCGGGAAAAGGATCAGATGGAATTGGATGTCGCCATATTTATGGATCTTAGACGATCCGGATATCTGCTTTAGAAAGTAGGCCTCGGCTCTCTCTTTATGATGAGTGGAGATCGCCTTGCGGTAATCGGCGGAAAGCTCGGCGCATTTCGCCGTCTCGGCGCATTGATGGATTATGAGGATCGGAACATGGATCTTCGGTTTCAAATGATCGATCGAAACCTGGCTGCTCAGCGCCGCTTTGATTTTTGTCCGGAGCATCTCAGCTAAAACCAGTTGATCAAGATCAGACACATTGGTGATGATGGCGTTTTCTTTTTTCAGCTTGCTGGTGCCTAAGCTCGCGTAAACTGAATTTACTACCGAGTCCAAACGCGCATCAGCGATTGAATTATAGAATTTCGCTTCTCCAAACCACAGCGTGAAGTCCTCGCCGTCTTCGCTTACCACGATATGGACGCTGTCAGCACCCTTAGCATTGTCCTGCGCATTCTGCTTGTAGAATATTTTCGGTACGACGGGTAGCGCCTTATAATGATTTTTCATGATCCCGTAGAGAAAAACCTCAGCAATTTCACTTCCTTGGCCGACCTCATCTTTGTCAGTAAGTCTGAGATTTCGAGCTGCTGCAACCAAGGCTGAATGGCTCTGGTCAGCCAGTGCCAAACGCTCCCGCTCAGAGAGCGCGGTTTGAGCGATGTTGTCCCAAAGATAGCTTTGGAAACGACTACTAAGCCATTTCCCATCTTCGAAGTCGTTTACAAAGCTTAGGACGCGCTTGTTCAATAGTGCCTTTAACTGAGTAACAGTCGTGATCTTCGATAGAGAATCGTCTATAAGCGTCTCAAAGGCGATATTGATCATGCGGCAGACGGCCTTTGCCAAGACCGCAAGCAGATTACGGATCCTACTCCCAAACGCTCGGCCGCACTCTGCATCGAATAAGATGCCTTTCCCCCACCGTCTTCCTTCGAGGTCCCAAGAAAAGAGCGAGCTGTCAAGGACATCGGGTACTGAGATTTGGCTTGCGTTCGTCATGAGCATCGACCGGGTGAACGAGGGCACGTTTCAGGTTAGAACAAACACGGAACAATTCATAGGTCAAGGCCTCTTAGCTGTGCGTGTGATCGAGGAGCGAGAAGTCCAGGGCATTCGATGATTGCTAGTAAGCGTCCGGCCTCGAACGTATCGCGCCGCTCGGCGCTCGCTATATCAAAAAGCTGATCGGGAGTCTCGAAGGGCCCGCAAGGTGTAACGGCCTCTAGCGAAAAGCCGTCTTTCACGGCAGCCGGTTTAAAAGACCGAAATGTCCCAGTTTACGCTGCTACGATCGTTATGAACGAGTGGCTGCTTTCGGGGTGCGTCCTTGACAGCGTAAATGTCCGCTTTGTCGGGGGGATTACAGGCCTAGAGAGGTCCACACTTACTCATTTAAGAATGCAGCGCTCATTTTAACTGCTCCGGACGGGACGACGTAGCCCGGAATCTGCCAAACGACATCGTGGATGATAGGCCTGGAGGGCAGAGTGCGCCGCCGAAACAGATTAGCGCGCCATGCCCATCTTTGCTTAGGAAAGCTCCAGTGTCGCTTGGGCACGAATTCCGCCAGAGCCCACACCCAAGGGTGCATCCCATAATGGACTTTGGCTGTCGGGCTTGGCGGCGCGTAGCCGCCACCCGACCTTCCGAGAACTTCATCTAGGCGCGCTGCGTCAAGGAGCAGGCCTGCCTTGGACGCCTCGGTCGCCATCCATTCCAAAGGATATTTTGAAATGCCACTTTCTGCCTCAGGCCAGCCTCCGCCGACATCGCAGTGGGTTCCCGGAAACCAGACCTCCTGGATATCGCGCCGGCTGTCTTCGGCGAACCAGTTGACTCGAAAGAAGGCCCGGCGCTCGTCGAGCGCCTTGGCATGACGCACGATCGCGACATCGGGATTGTACCGTCCATAGGGGATGGTGAGTGGACTCCCGATCCAACCGACCGAATTGACGGTGTCCCAGACGCCCATGAAATGCGTCTTGCATTCGCGCCCGCAAATGGTGCGTTTGAAATCCTTGGCGAGTGCTTCGAGTTGTTTGAACTTGTCGTCGGATTTTGCCTTTGCCAGCGCCCAGAGCATTTCGACGGCATAGGGCACAAGCGGATCGTTGCCTGGCATGGCAAGACCATACAGGTGAAGCATCGCAGTCACCACACGAGCGGTGTAGGCGCCGCGGCTGAAGCCGAATATGTAGACCTGATCCCCCTCCCGATAATGGTTCATCAAGAAGCGGTACGCGTCGACGATATCGTCTTGCAGACGGTAGCCGAAGACAAGGCCTGCTGTTCTGGCCAGGGCACCACCGACTCTCGTCCCTATGCCGGTCGGCGCGCGTGTTCCTATCCCTGGGTGGTAATAGACCGCCTGCTGCTCCTCGTCCTTCACCAGAGCATGAAACAGTTTGATGACGTTAGTTCGATCGACTGCAAACTGGTTTGACGTACCGTCGCAGCAGAGCACCAAATTTCGCGCCATGGTTTCCCCCAATTCAGCCTTATCTGTATCTTGCTTCGATTTCGGATCGTATTGTAGGTTACGAACGCATCATTCATTCCGCCAAAGCCTTCAAGCTTTCTCCGAATGGGGCGGCTTAATAACTGTGGAGGACGGCTATCATTTACTGTTTCAGAAATGTGGCGGTCCTCCTGGTGGCCCTGGCCGCGCTTTTTTGCGCGCCGGCTCAGGCCCAGGACAAGGTGGTGCCATCATCGCGCGTCGTTGCCGCCGTTGTGGTCCGCGAGAAGCCGACGACAAGCTCGGAGGCCCTGGCGCGGCTTCGTCCGGGAGAAGCCCTCGAACTGGAAGACGAAGCGTCAGGCTGGTATCGAGTTCGGCTTCCAGACGGACGCATTGGCTATGTGACAAAATCCTGGACCATTGTCGTTCGTGAGGCCGCTGCTGCGGCTTCACCGCGATGGAAGGTCCATTTCGTCGATGTCGGCACCGGCCTCGCCGCCTTTGTCGAAGGCCCCGATTTCTCGTTGATCTACGACGGCGGCAGCAACGACGACTACGCACTTGGTAAACGCAATCGCTTGCTTGCTTACCTGAGAAAGGTTCGGCCCGACCTTCGAGCGATTGACCACCTGATCATCAGCCATCCCCACCGAGACCATGTCGAACTCCTTCCCGACCTGTTCGACGCCTATGAGATCAGGAATGTATGGGAATCGGGTCGTGTGCACGACATCTGCGGCTATCGTGCGCTCCTCACGAAAATCGCTAACGAACCGGGCGTGGTCTATCATGACGCGCACCCTTCCGGTGGGCCGCATGTTGCCACGCTGCCGCCCAAGGCTTGCTACGGCGCGGCTGCTGAATCTTTTGATGTGGAAATTCCGCATGGCGATGCCCTGCGGCAAGGCTTGAACGTTGCGCTGGGCGCTGATGCGGGCATGTCGTTTCTCACTGCGGACGCAGCACTGCATCCCGATCCGAATGAGAACAGCGTCGTCGTGAGACTCGATCTCGGCCCCCAGCGGCTCTTGTTCATGGGCGACGCCGAGGCCTCTTCCGACCGGGAAGCACCATCGGTTCCGCCTCGCCCGGACTTTGCGGAAGGCTTCCTAGTCGACTGCTGCGCCGCTGCGCTCAGATCGCAGATGCTCGTTGTAGGGCACCACGGCAGCATGAGTTCAAGCCGCGTCCGATTCCTCGATGCGGTGGGCGCTCAGATCTTTATCATCTCGTCCGGTCCCAAGCGCTATGGCTCGGTCATACTGCCCGATCAGCAGGTCTTGAACGAACTGCAGGCTCGCGGTCCGGTGTGGCGCACCGACTTCGATGACAACGCCTGCCGCACGGACACCGCGAAGATCGGCCCCGATGCCGACGGCAAAGCCGGAGGATGCGACAATATCCTGGTTCGCATTCCGCCTACCGGCGATCTCGTGGTGAACTATGAGCGCGTTAATGACTAACCACCCTCGATGGCGTCAGCGTGAAGTCGCGGCCGCCGAGTTCACCGGGTTAAAGCGCCAAGATTAGATGGGAAGCACTATGGGGGAAGGTTTAGGGCGATGCAGGGCCGCAGGCTCCCTAGTGGTCGTTGCGCTTCTTGGCACCACCGGCTGAACGCCGCAGGGATTACTTTCACTCAGGATTGGGGGAAAACCAATGCCTGGACGGCAAGCCATGTCGGTATGGTGTTCGGCAGCGACTACCGTTTCGCTCCACTGATTCAGACCCGCCGGGCAAGATGAAACGAAAAAGCGGGAGGCATCGCCCCCCGCTTTCGTCTCAGAATCGAACGCCTACGGCGACGATCCCGTTGTGCCGGCTGAAATCGCTTTCGTAGTTCGAATAGCGGTACTCGACCTTGCCAAACAGGTTGTCGCCAAAATCGTGCTGATAACCTGCTCCCAAACGGAAACCATCGGCATTTGCAGCGGCCGTGTCAGAAAAGGCACCACTGGTGTAGCTTACTTTCAGGCGCGCGTTAGTGTAGCCGCCCAGCAGGTAAAGCTTGCCGCGTTCACCCATCTTGGTGCCGACGCGGATGACAGCCGCGAGGTCACGACCGCTCTTCGCACAAACAGTATCGTTCAGGACGAGGACGTTCGACTCGCAATCCTTCGTGGTGCTGTCGTCGACGCTCGCCTCAACCCCGACGAATATGCCGCCCTCGAAGGGTACTTCGTAACCGGCGGCAACACCGAATGCGACGCCTTCCGACGAAACGCCTTGCGCACTCACGCTGTCGAGCCCGGCCTGCGCTTGGACGTAAGCCTGAGCATTGGCCGCGCCAGGAAGCGCGATTGCAGAAAATGCCGAAATATAGATAACCGTTTTCACAAATGTCCCCTGTATGTTTGCAGACGCTCGGTCTCTACGACCTGTTGTTGGCGGCCCGCGCGGTCCGATATACAGAACTTATCAATAAAACAAGGCGACACATTTTTATCGAAATTACGTAAGCCCGGCGACTACGGGGAACACTGCCAACCCTTCGATCCGAAGGCGGTACAGTGTCGAATCTGAGAAGCCGCCAAGAGTGCTCACTGCATAACTTTCGCGATTTTATTCGCAGCCCACACCGTCGCCGTCTCGATCGAGGTGACGACCATAGCCGGGCTGTCCGCGACGAACAGGCGCTGCCCCAGCGGCTCGCGCTTCACTGCAATTGCGGAACACTCCACTGTCACTACGCGCCAGAAAGTTGAGCTGCGATTGACGCAGACGACCTGCCGATCGCGTAGATGGTCCGCCTCGATGACAGTGATAGCCTCCATTCTTCCGGTCATTGTGGCAACCCTCGGCATTGAGGCCGCCCCCGTGAGCCAACGCAGCCTCAGGCTGCGCTGCAAGCAATCCGATAGAAACCGTCAACCAACGCATCCTGGTCTCCTTGCTAGTTGCCCTCAACGGCCGGGACATTACGACTGCGATAGCTATATAAAATAGCCTATCAATTGGTTCATGGGGTCAGGATGCTGTTACCTGACTAAACCCCCAAAATTTGCTTCAGAGGTATCTCATCAAAATAGCGAGCCATTGTATCAGCCGTTTTTTCACTCAGAGTGATAAACGCGCGGCGGCGATCATTTGTATCTTCTGAACGGTTCAGAATGCCAAGATCGACCAAGTGACCAATCCACCGCAGGGCGGTGGTATGTGGCACGCCAGCCGCGATGCACAGTGAGGTGATTGAGACCCGCCTGTGTTCCGCTCGCGCCGCCGTTAGGTCCAACAGTATGTCCCAGGCCGGATCGGCGAAGAGACCTGGCGCGAAGTGGCGTGAACGTAAGTGACGCTGACGTATGATCTGACGGACTAGACGAGGGTCAGGTAGGGCTGGTTTGGCGCTGCGGACAACGTGATCGCCAGTCTGTTGGCGCGCGCCATCGTTGAAGCGAAAAACACTGCGTTCCGGTACTGGCTCTTCAGCCATTTGCTTGAGCCTAGCGGCGATCAAGCTCAACTCGCGCCGGTGCTGATGACACCCCTTCATGCCGCTGATCCGCCGTCTTGATTATTATGCGCCGGTCCCGGGAGATGCCAAAAACCATGCTGGCGAACAGTGGCAGTATCCAAAGCGACTCTATGGCGCGATATACGCGCGGTGAGGTCTGGTGATCGATCAGCGGTCCAGCATGAGTCAGGACGCAAAGCAGTTGGAAACCTGCCGCCCAGATTGGCCAATACCGCCGAGAGCCGAGCGCGATCCCCAGCAACGCCAGAAAGTAGAAGAGGTCGCTCCCCAGCAGCACAACGTTGATCCCCTGCCAGGCCCTCATCTCGGGAGCACCTATTAGACCCCAAAGATACGTGCCGGGTGTCGAAACGATTGTGCCAATCGTGGCGAGGATGAACGATAGAAACGCCCATAGACCGGACGTGCCTCCATATCTCAGGACATATGCCCAGCAGAAAATGCAGATGGACCAGTACAGAAGCGCGATAGCCATCACATAGCTAGAGCGGCGCCCCTGCACTGGGTCAATCGCTATTAGAACCGCTTAGTTAAGCAGTCGCCACTTCGCCTTGCAGCAATGGGGCGTCATCGACGATCATGCCTTTCGTGAAGAAGGCGAAACCCTCCGGGCAGCCAAGATCCACCTCCGCGATATTGCTCTGCCGGTGCACGACGCGCAGGTGGGAGACGGTATTGACCAGAGACTTCTGATAATCGGTGGCGCGCTGGAAGTTCTCGGTAAAAAGCGACATCAGGCGGTGTTCCTGCGCGGCGGGCATCCCGGACCCCTGTACAGTTTCCATCATGTTGGCAGCCAGCCTCAGATTGTTGAGGAAGGTC
>Ga0075366_10000760_pt1 | contig 15372 bp, 13 predicted proteins | sample EndMethybrTD3031_FD_72351 | JGI IMG/M metagenome (GOLD analysis project Ga0075366, IMG submission 72351) | Populus endosphere microbial communities from Tennessee, USA - Endosphere MetaG P. TD hybrid TD303-1 | ecosystem: Host-associated > Plants > Roots > Endosphere | place: USA: Tennessee...
TGGCGGAGAGGGTGGGATTCGAACCCACGGTACGCTTTCACGTACACACGCGTTCCAGGCGTGCGCCTTAAACCACTCGGCCACCTCTCCGTCGCGCACTGTCATAAGGCGGATGGGTTCTTTTTCAAGCGAAACACGCGCTCGCCGGGGACGGCCGGGCAGGTTGGGTCGGCTGACGCCGCGAAAGTCGCCAAAACCGGGCCTTGATCGCTGCCGGGGTTGGGCCGGATGCGGTCGGCCCGGGCCGTCCCGTACCGAAGACTATTCGGCTGTCCGGTGAACCCTCTGCAGAAATCAGTCAGCCCGTCGGCCGCCGCGATTGAAGCCGGGTGCCCGGCAGAGTAATCGAAGGCCGTCCCCGCCGGAGAACCCGCCTGCCATGATCCGCTTCGTCTTCCGCTTCATCGGCATCTGGATTCTGGCGGCCGGTTTCGTGGCTCTGGTGCGCGACGGAACCAAGTCGATCGCCGGAAACGCCCTGTTCATCACACCGTTCGGCGACGACTGGAACAACATCCATGGCAACAGCCTCGAGTCGCTGAAGGCGATGATCGAGGAGCGCGCCGCCTGGGCATGGGAATTCGCGTCGCTCTACCTGCTGGGAGCGCCAACCTGGCTGGTGCTCGGCATCGTCGGCGCGCTGTTGATCTTGATCGGCCGCAAGAAGAAGCCTCTGATCGGCTACGGGCGCGACTAGGCCGCGCGCAACGAAAAAGGGCCGCGGGCGCGCCGCGGCCCTCCAGAACCTGTCAACGACTTACTTGATGGTTTCCGCACCGGCCTTGCAGGCCACCGCATCCTGCGCGCCGGTCGCGCCCGAGCAACCGATGGCGCCGATGATCTTGCCGCCTTCGATCAGCGGAATGCCGCCGGGCGAGGCAGTCGGGGGCGGGCTGTCGAGGGTGGCGACATAGCCGCCGGCGGGGGTCTGCATCACGTTGAAGAAGGCTTCCGAGGGACGGCGATAGCGCGCTGCCGTACGCGCCTTGTTCTGCGAGATGGTGACCGACCCGATCTGCGTCTGGTCCATCTTGTGGAAGGCGACGAGATCGCCATTGGTATCCACGACCGCGATCGCAAGCTTCCAGTTGCGCGGCGACTTCGAGGCTTCGGCAACTGCGGCCGCGATGGCCTTCTGCGCCTTCGCGATATCGATCGAGGCGCCATACGGCACGTCGAAGGGCATCTGGTCGGGAACGGGCGCTGGCGTCGGCGCCGCCATTTCGGCTTGCGCGCTTGCCACCATGGCGCCGGCGAACGACAACGCAAGTACGGTTCTACGCATCAATTCCTCCCAAGGGTCGCTCTTTTTCTGGCGCCCGAGAATTCGACGGGCGGTTGCACCATAGTGCGCGACCGCGACGAGGGAAACCGCTTTGATATTGGTCGCGAGGCGCTCGCGTCCTCGTGATCGTGTGCGCTACAATCCTTTTCATGATGTGACATCGCGCAGCGATGCGGCGGAGGCATCCTGCGCTTATATTGGGACCAAGACAAAACGAACGATCGACACCAGGAGACCGCGATGTTCATGTTCAAAAAGAAGCTCGAAATGCCATCCGCCGCCGACGCGCTGCCGGGCCGCGCGACCGCGATCCCGACCGCCGCCAATCATTATGTACTGAAGACGCCGCTGAAGGGTCCGTACCCGGACGGCCACGAGACCGCGATTTTCGGGCTGGGCTGCTTCTGGGGTGCCGAGCGCATGTTCTGGAAGCTCGGCGAGGGCATCTACACGACGGCGGTCGGCTATGCGGCCGGCGTCACGCCGAACCCGACCTACGAGGAAGTCTGCTCCGGCCGCACCGGGCACAACGAAGTCGTGCTGGTGGTCTATGACTCCAGGAAGATTTCATACGAAAAGCTGCTCAAGACCTTTTGGGAAGGGCACGATCCAACTCAAGGCATGCGGCAGGGCAACGACGTCGGCACGCAGTATCGCTCCGGCATCTACGTGACGACGCCGGCGCAGCGCAAGGCGGCCGACGAGTCGAAGGCGATGTACAACAAGGCGCTGGCGGCGGATCGTTACGGCGCGATCACGACCGAGATTCTCGACGCGCCTGAGTTCTACTTCGCCGAAGACTATCATCAGCAGTATCTCGCCAAGAATCCGGGTGGCTACTGCGGGCTCGGCGGCACTGGCGTTGCGTGTCAGATCGGCACCGGCGTCGCGGCCTGATCCGCGTCAATACGAAGACATTGGAAGGGGCGCTACGGCGCCCCTTTTTGTTTATAGTGTGCGTCTCACGTGCGGGGCGGGGATGGCATGAAGCAGGTCGAGCGCGCTATCGAATTCATCATCTTCAACAGCCGCTGGCTGATGGCGCCGTTCTACGTTGGCCTCGTCATCGCTCTTCTGGTGCTGCTGTTCCAGTTCGGCGTCGGGCTTGTGGAGTTCGTGCTGCACGCGCGCGGTGCCGAGGAGGCCGGGGTCATTCTCGGCGTGCTGGGTCTCGTGGACCTGACCCTGACCGGCAGCCTGATCCTGATCGTGATCTTTTCGGGTTACGAGAACTTCGTGTCCAAGCTGGATACCGCCAGCCATCCCGATTGGCCGGAGTGGATGACCAAAGTCGATTTCTCGGGGCTCAAGCAGAAGCTGCTCGCCTCGATCGTGGCGATCTCGGCGATCCAGGTGCTGAAGGCCTTTATGAACATCGACAAATATCCCGACACCAGCAAGCTTGGCTGGCTGGTTGGCATTCACGTCGTGTTCGTGCTGTCAACGCTGGTGCTGGCCATCGCAGACCGTGTCGGCGGCGAGGCCAAGGGGCACTAGCAAGAGCCACAAAAGCATCAGCGCAAAAGAAAACGCCCCGGATATGATCCGGGGCGTCCTTTTTCGGCAGCAGAAATATTAATCCTTCGCACGCTCGACGTAGGAGCCGTCCGCCGTCATCACGACTATGCGGGTGCCGATCGCGATGAACGGCGGCACGGCGCTGCGCACGCCGTTCGACAGCGTCGCCGGCTTGTAGGACGACGAGGCGGTCTGGCCCTTGGTGGTCGGCTCGGTGTCGGTGACTTCGAGGATCACCTTCTGCGGCAGTTCGATGGCAATCGGGTTGCCCTCGTGCATGCTGAGCTTCACCTTCATCTCGGGCTGCAGGTACGCGGCCTGATCGCCGATGACGTCGTCCTGCATGGTGACTTGCTCGTAGTTCTCCGAGTTCATGAAGTGGAAGCCGTCGCCGTCCTGATAGAGGAACTGGTAGTCGCGCTCCTCGACGGTCGCGCGCTCGACCTGCTCGGTGGTGCGGTAGCGCGCGGTGGTCTTCACCCCGTCGCTGATCCGGCGCATGTCGATCTGAGTGGTTGGGGTGCCCTTGCCGGGAAAGAAGCTCTCGGCGCTTAGCACCACGTAGAGCTTGCCTTCCATGTCGAGCACGTTGCCCTTGCGGACGCTGCTGGCAATGATTTTCACGGGATGTGTTCCTGAAGGGTTGTCCGGCCGGCCGAAAAGGCCGCAATGTCGGGGCGCACCATACTCATCTGGCGCCCGCGCGCCAGCCTTTTCATGGGGTGGCCTACCCCCGCCGGAGCCAGTCTTAATGAGCCTTTCCCCCTGGTGGGCGCCGCATGTTCATGCCGACCGGCGGCCGATGCTGCTCGCCCGGGGGCGGATCGCGGCCACGACCCGGGCATGGTTCGCGGCCCGCGACTTCGTAGAGGCCGAACCCGCGGCTTTGCAGGTTTCACCGGGGAACGAGGCGCACCTGCATGCCTTCGCGACCGAACTGATCGGACAGGGGGAGAGCCGGACGCTTTATCTCCACACCTCGCCCGAGTTTGCCTCCAAGAAGCTGCTCGCGGCCGGCGAACGGCGGCTGTTCAGCTTCGCGCGCGTGTTCCGCAACCGCGAGCGCTCGGCGCTGCATCACCCCGAGTTCACCATGCTGGAGTGGTATCGGGTGGGCGAGCCGTATGACGTGTTGATCGATGACTGCGCCGCACTGATGGCAGCCGCCGCCGAGGCGGCCGGAACGACGAGTTTCAGCAATCGCGGCCGCGCCGCTGATCCATTCGCCACGCCGGAGCGGTTGACCGTGGCTGAGGCCTTTCATCGCTATGCTGGCATTGATCTGCTGGCGACGATCTCTGGCGCCGAGACTGACGCTGCGGCGCTGGCGGCCGCCGCCAAAGCGCAAGGCATCCGCGTGGCCGACGACGACACCTGGGCCGACGTGTTCAGCCGTGTGCTGGTCGAACGCATCGAGCCCAACCTTGGCTTCGGCCGCGCCACCGTACTCGACGAATATCCGGTGTCGGAGGCCGCCCTCGCGCGTCCAGCGCGCGATCCGCGCGTGGCGGAACGCTTTGAGCTCTATGTGTGCGGCGTCGAACTGGCGAACGCGTTCGGCGAACTCACGGATCCGGCCGAGCAGCGCCGCCGCTTCGAGATCGAGATGACCGAGAAGCAGCGCGTCTATGGCGAGCGCTATCCGGTCGACGAGGATTTCCTCGCCGCGCTGGCACATATGCCGCCCGCAAGCGGCATTGCGCTCGGCTTTGACCGGCTGGTGATGCTGGCCACTGGCGCCAACCGCATCGAACAGGTGCTGTGGACGCCGGTGGCAGAACCGCAGTAGACAGCCGCATGACGATGCGTCTTCCCTCGGAACTGGTCACCGCCGGCCTCGCGCCGGCGGACAAGCTCGCCGACCTCGCGCGCGTCGCCGAGCGCTACGCGGTCGCGATCACGCCTGCGCTGGCCGACCTGATCGACCGCGATGACCCGAACGACCCCATCGCGCGGCAGTTCGTGCCGAGTGGTGCGGAACTCGTGACGATGCCGGATGAGCGCGCCGATCCCATCGGCGATGACGCGCATTCGCCGGTCGAAGGCATCGTGCATCGGTACCCGGATCGCGTGCTGCTCAAGCTCGTGAACGTCTGCGCGGTCTACTGCCGTTTCTGTTTCCGCCGCGAGATGGTCGGTCCGGGCAAAAAGATGCTTTCTCCGGATCAGCTTGACGCCGCGCTCGATTACATCGCGCGCACGCCGCAGATCTGGGAGGTGATCTTGACCGGCGGCGACCCGCTGGTGCTCTCGGCGCGCCGCCTCGGCGAGGTCATCCGGCGCATCGCCGCGATCGAGCACGTCAGGATCATCCGCTTCCACACGCGCGTGCCGGTGGCGGCGCCCGAAACGATCACGCCAGCGCTCGTGCGCGCCATGAAGGCGCCGGGCAAGACAACATACGTCGCGTTGCACGCCAATCATCCGCGCGAATTGACGCCGCAGGTGCGCGAGGCGGTGGCGCGCATTGTCGATGCCGGCATTCCGATGGTGAGCCAGTCGGTGTTGCTGAAAGGCGTCAACGATAGCGCCGAGACGCTGAGCGAGCTGATGCGTGCCTTCGTCGAATGCCGCATCAAGCCGTACTATCTGCATCACGGCGACCTCGCGCCGGGCACCTCGCACTTCCGCACGAGCATCGAAGAAGGCCAGTCGCTGATGCGCGCACTGCGTGGCCGCGTGTCGGGGCTCGCGCAGCCGACGTACGTGCTCGACATCCCGGGCGGCCACGGCAAGGTGCCGGTGGGGCCGGGGTATATCGACATGTGCGCGGAAGCAGGGGCGGTCGTCGAAGACATCAACGGCGTCAAACGCGATTACGCCTGATCAGCCAGCATTCCCCAAGTGGTATGTAGTTATGGATTTCGGGAGGCCGTCGCTTGCGATGGCGGCGGTTCCGGAATGCCGACGAGGGATATAAGTCGCGTTGCGGCGATATTTTTCCGGGACTTTCGCGCCGCGTATTTGGCGTTGGCGCGCAGATCATCTGATTTTTCCGATAGTTCGCGCCGAGTTCCATACCGAGCTGGAGTTCAAGCACCGCTTTGGAACTATGAACCCTTCGCTACCGTACGGGAACATACCTATGGGGGGCTGAGACGCACCTATTCAGGGAGTCGTCTATGCCCGTAACGCTCAGTGCAGGTTCCGAATTTCAAATCAACTTCAACAGTGGAGGCAACAACGGCATCAGCGGCGCGCAAGATCTCGCTGATCTCGCATTGCTGTCCGACGGGCGCTTCGTCGTCGCCTATCAGTCGGACTATTTCGGCAGCGCCACCGACAGCGATCCAATCGTCGCGATCTTCAACGCGAACGGGGGCACGTCGCTGGCCTATCGCGACGTGTACAATGCCGGCGCCTTGCAGAAGATGCCTGCGGTCGCAGAGCGCCTAAATGGCGGGCTCGGTGTGGTCTTTCAGAATGAGCGCCACGCCAACAACACCGTCGATGCCAACGGTCCCAACATCACCTACGTCCCGGTCACGGCCACCGGGGGCGTCCTGTCGCCGATCGCCGTCGCCGACTTCAACGCCGGGGCCGGACACGACGCCCTGCAGAACCCGGAGATCGCCACGCTCTCGTCCGGCCGGCAGGTTGTCGTGTTCGAACGTATCTGGACGGCTGGAACCGACCACGACGTCTTTCTCAATGTGGTGAACGCGGCCGGAACCGCGACCCAGTTCAGCATCGCCAACCCGCTCGACGTCTCGAGCAATGCGAGCTGGCAGGCAAACCCGGTCGTTGCGGTGATCGGCGACAGCGCCCTCGTCGTCTACGAGGACGGAACCGGGACCACGACGGCCAGCGCAAACATCAGGGCGCGTATCTTCGACGGCGCCACGAACACGCTGGGCGCAGCTTTCACCATCGCGGACCACGCCGGGCGCCTGCGCACCGCCGATGTCGCGGCGATTGACCACTATCGCTATGTGATCGTCTACGGCGATCAGAACGACGTCTGGGCTCGCGTCTACGACTCGACGACCGGAGTACTTTCGTCAGAGATCCAGATCGATGCGACAGGCGGCTTCTCGCTCAATCCGCAGGTATCCGGCGCTCCGGGCGCCGGCTTCGTCGTGACCTGGGCCGAATTCAACGGAGCGGACTACGACGTCAAGGCGCGCCTCTTCGACGGCCACACTGCCGCTGTCGGTTCCGAATTTATCGTCACCTCGCTGACCGATGCTTCGCAGTTCACGCCCACCGTCGCAGCCTCCGATCACCACATCTTCTTCGCCTGGACCGACTTTGGGTCACGGCCGCAGGACACGGCAGCCACCGGCGTGCGTGGCCGAATCTTCGCGGTCGACGACGGCGACGGGAATCCGCTGATCGATTCGCTCTACTACGTCGCGCACAATCCGGATGTGCTGGCGGAGAGCGCCGACCCTATCGCTCACTTCAACACCTTCGGCTGGCGCGAAGGGCGCGATCCGAACGGCTTCTTCGATGTCTCGGCCTATCTCGCCGCCAACCCGGACGTACGGGCGGCCGGCGTCAATCCACTTGATCACTATCACACCAGCGGTTGGCGCGAAGGCCGCGACCCGGCACCAAACTTTGACACCAAATACTACCTCGCTCGTAACCCCGATGTTGCCGCTGCAGGTATCGATCCGCTCGCCCACTACCTGCAATACGGATTGTTCGAGGGCCGTCAGATCCACCAGGCGATTGGACCGCTCGTCGACGGGTTCGATGCCCAATATTACCTGGTCAACAATGCGGACGTCGCCGCCGCCGGGGTCGATCCACTCGCGCACTTTAACGCGTTTGGCTGGCGTGAGGGCCGCAATCCGAGCGCGTGGTTCGATACATCGGGCTATCTGTCGCACTACACCGATGTTGCTGCGGCAGGTGTCAATCCGCTGCAGCACTACCAGCAGTTCGGCTGGAGAGAGGGGCGCGATCCGTCAACGGTCTTCGATACGACGGGTTATCTCGTGGTCAATCCGGATGTTGCGGCGGCAAACGTTAACCCGCTCGACCACTTCCTGCACTTCGGCGTCTATGAAGGCCGGCTCGCCGTCAACGATGGCGTATGGGGTTGAGATCAAAGAAGCGGCCGCGTTACTAAGCACGTGTCCCGCACGCGATGCAGCGCGCGACGCTGCGTCTCAGATGCGGGACCCCGGTCTCTTTCTTGAAAGACAAGCCGGGGTCCCGGGTCTGCATTGCACCACCATAGCGCGTCGCAGACGCGCGTAAACGCGCTTATGGTGCTGCGATGCGCCCGGGACACAGAGCTCACGCCACCGCCGTCTCTTCGGGCTCGGGCGAAGCTGCCGGCATTGCGGCCGCACGGTCCTTCACCAGCTTGGCGACGCCAACCATGTCGATCTTGCCGGTGCCGAGCACCGGCACCTTCTCGATGAACACGACTTCGGCCGGGACCATCAGGTCGCTCGCGCCTTTGCTCTTGGCGAACTGCTGGAATTCCGAGCGTGTCGCGCCCTTCTTCTGCGTGATGAGCACGAGCCGTTCGCCCTTGCGCGGGTCCGGCGCGGTCGCGACCGCCGACAACATATCGGGCCAGAGCTGCGCCGCGAGGCTTTCCACCGCCGCGAGCGAGATCATCTCGCCGCCGATCTTGGCGAAGCGCTTGGCGCGTCCCTTGATCGTCACGAAGCCCTGCGCATCGATGGTCACGATGTCGCCGGTATCGTGCCAGCCATCCGTGGTCGGCTCGAGCACACCCGGATTGTCGGCCTTGAGGTAGCCGAGCATCACGTTCGGGCCGCGCACATAGAGGCGTCCGCCTTCGTCCACGCCCGGCACCGGCTCGAGCCGCGGCTCGATGCCAGGCATCAACCGGCCGACGCTGCCGAACTTGTTGAACATCGGCGTGTTGAGCGCGAGCACCGGCGCGGTTTCGGTCACGCCGTAGCCCTCGAGGATGCGCAGGCCGAACTTCTCCATGTAGGTGCGGCGCGTCGACTCACGCACCGGCTCCGCACCGGCCAGGATGTAGCGCAGCGAGCGGAAGTCGTAGGGGTGCGCGGCGCGTGCGTAACCGGCAAGGAATGTGTCGGTGCCGAACACGATGGTCGCGTTCACGCCGTAGATCAGCTCCGGCACGGTGCGGTAGTGCAGCGGCGAGGGATAGAGATAGATCGGCACGCCGGAGACGAGCGGCAAGATCGTGCCCGCCGTCATGCCGAACGAATGGAACACCGGCAGCACGTTGAACAGCTTGTCCTTGCGGCCGAAGTCGATGCGGGCGGCGGCCTGTGCGGCATTCGCCAGCATGTTGCGATGAGAGAGGACGACACCCTTCGGCGTGCCTTCCGAGCCCGAGGTGAACAGGATCACCGCCGGATCGTCCGGCTTACGCGCCACCAGCGGTTTGCGGAACGCCAACAGGCCGCGGATCTTGTCGCCGGTCGTGACGGTCTCGCGCACGTCTTCGAGGTAGACGATGGTCAGCGCCTGCGCGAGCTGCTCGGCGACCGGGCCGAGCTTCGCCTTCTCGATGAAGGCGCGCGAGGTCACGATGGTGCCGACTTCCGCAGCCTTGCAGGCCGCGAGGATGCTGGCGGCACCGGCCGTGAAGTTGATCATCGCCGGCACGCGGCCGCCCGACATCACGCCGAGCACGGTCACGACCGCGCCGTTCGCGTTCGGCAGCATCACGCCGAGCGCCTTGCCTTCGCTGGCGAGCGGCATCAGCTTCTTGCCGAGCACGTGCGCGCCGATCAGCATCTTCTTGTAGGAGAGTGCGCCGGTCACCGGATCTTCGACCGCGATGCGCTTGAGGCCGTGCACGTCGGCGGCCTCCACGACCGCGTCGAACACCGTGCGGTCTGTCGAGGTGGTGCGGAACACGAGGTCCGACATGATCCCGTAGAGCGCAGCACCGGCGGCGAGACGTCTATTGCGGCCCTTGAGCTCCGGGGCGACGTCGAGCTTCACTGGTTCCAGCACCGTGACGGTAACTTTCGGGAACCAGCGGCGGTTCACCTGATCGCTGGAGAGGCGCGAGAACGGCGTCGCTTCAAGCCCTTCGATGCGCACCGGCACGACCATCGCGTCCGACTTGTCGGCGATCAGGCCGACGCCGTCGTACACCTTCATCAGCGAGCCCGTGACGGTGATGCGGCCCTCGGGGAAGATCACCAGCGGCTCGCCGGCCTTCACGGCGTTGATCAGCGTGCGCGTCGCCATGGGCTTCGACGGATCGAGCGGCATCGCACGCGTGAGCTTGAGGAACGGCTTCACCCACCAACGCTGCGCAATCGTGTAGTCGATCGCGAACACCGGCTCCTTGTCCATCAACGAGAGCGCAACCGCGGCGTCGAGGAAGCTCACATGATTGAGCGCGACGATGGGATTGACGCCGGCCTTCTCGAAATTCTCCGCGCCCTTCACTTCCATGCGGTACATCGCGCGCAGCATAGTGGTGAGGAAATCGCGCAGGCCGTTCGCCGGCATGGTGCGGGCGATCCAGATCAGCATCGCCAGATTGAGGACGCCGATCAGCAGGAACAGTTGCGGCACGGTGACGCCAACCGCCTGCAGCGCGGCGACCACCAGCGTGCCGACCACGATGAAGGCAGCGTTGAGCACATTGACCGCGGCGACGACGCGGGCGCGCTTGTCCACGCCGGCCCAGGATTGGACCGCCGCGAAGGCCGGTACGATGAACAGACCGCCCGCGATGGCAAGGCCTGCAAGGTCGATCGCGATGCGGATGCCCTTGCTGGAGGCAAACACCTGCGCGATGCCGGCCGTCGGCTGCTGCGTGACGCCGTAAGCCGCAATGCCGAGATCGACCGCGAACACCGCGAGTAGAAGTGCGCCGACCAGCGTCGGGAACAGCACGATGCGGCCGTGCGCGAGCCAGGCCGCAAGGCCCGAACCGATCGCGATCGAAATCGAGAAGACCGCCAGATACGCGGTGACGACTTCTTCGGTCGCGCCGAGCACGGTCTTCACCAGTGGTGGCATCAGCGACAGCGCGATGGCTCCGACCAGCCAGAACCAGCTCGTGACCAGGCCGCCCCACCAGAGACGCTGATCGGTCCACACGTCCTTGAGCATCGCTCCAGTCGAGCGCGCGATGTTCGGATCGACGCGCAGATTCGGCGCGCCCTGGCCGGTGCGCGGAATGAACAGGCTGGAGGTCCAGCACAGGACCGCGAACACCATGATCATCGCGCCGAACAGGGCGGGGTGGTTGCCTTCCTTTGCGGCGAGGCCGCCGACGATGGTGCCGAGCAGGATCGCCATGAAGGTCGCGCCTTCGACCAGCGCGTTGCCGGCGGGCAGCTCTTCCTTCTTCAGGTGGTCGGGCAGGATGCCGTACTTGACCGGCCCGAACAGCGTCGCGATCACGCCGAACAGGAACAGCGTGACGAACATGACCGGAATGGAGTGAAACCAGAAGCCGACAACACCAAGCGCCGCGACCGCGATCTCGGCGAGTTTGACCCAGCGCGCAACGATCGATTTGTCGAAGCGGTCGGCCATTTGTCCGCCGAGGCCGGAGAGGAAGAAGTACGGACCGATGAACACGGCGGCAGTGAGCGTGATCAGCGCGCCGCGCGAACCGTCCGCGACGGTCGGCGAAAACAGGATCAGGAACACCAGCGCGTTTTTCAGAAAGTTGTCGTTGAACGCCGAGAAGAACTGGCACCAGAACAAAGGCGCAAAGCGCCGGGACGTCATCAATGAGTCGGACATGTTGGTTCCTCTCGGACGCAATCTAGCGGTTCATGCACGCGGAATTGTGAAGAAATCGAATAGGCCTGCCCGCCCCGACGGACCGGGGCGGGCAGGGTGGTTAAATCATTCCTTGTCGCGCTCGATGCCCATCAGCAGGCGCTCGGCGCGGGCATCCTCGATCCGGTTCACGAGCCGGGACGCCTCGTGCACGTCGCGCAATGTCTTGGTCATGGTGATGCAGGACTGGATGAGCAGGGCGGCGCCCATCGCGAAGTAGGCTTTGATCCAGATGTCGATCGGGGCGAACAGGATGCCGAGGGCAACCATCGCCACGGAGGCGAAAAACGATCCGTAGGTGAAGGCGATCCAGGAACCGGAGTGGCCGCTGGCTTGGGTTTGAGCGCTCATGACTGTCTCCGTACTGTGTCTGTTTGGGTTGGGTTCAGGTTCAGGTGTCGACGTCGGAATTTCAGTTTGCCGGCGCGCCGGTCTTCTGCTTCAGCCGGTCCAGCACGCTTGCGGCGGTCGAGCGGGTGCGCTTCCCGAAGCCGGCGGCTTCGAGCTTGTCGGCGACGCTGACCGGGTTTGGTTCGGTATCGAGCGCGTCGTAGGCGTTCGAAGCGGCCGCATCCTCGGCCTGCCGCTCGCGCAGGCGGCGCAGCGTCGTTTCCGCGTCTGCAAGCGCCGTTGTGCCGGCGGGAGTGCCGAACGTCGGGCCGGCTTTCAGGCGCCGCACCGACTCGGCGGCAAGCGCGATCCGGCGGCCGCGTTCGAGTTCGGTCAGCCGTTGGCCGGACTTGCGCACGGTCGCCTTCAGATGGCCGATCTCGCGTCCGAACGTGGCGCGCGCCTCGCGCAGGGCATCGCGGTCCGCTTCCATCACGGCGATCGCTTCGGCGGCTTCAGTCGCCAGCTCCTCATTGCCGCCGTTGAGTGCCGCGACCGCGCGTTCCTCGAGGTCGGCGATGCGTGAGAGCGTGGTTTCGAGGCGCTTTCCTTCCGCCTCGTCCTGCGCGATGGCGACGGCGAGCGCCCGCTTGGCGCGCTCGATTCCAGCGGCCGCGTCGCGGATTTGCTGGTCGAGCAGCAGGAGCGCGGTGCGGTCGGTGACTTCCTCCTCGGCACGGAAAACCGCGCCGCGGGCGAGAGTGATAATCGTCTTGAGCATGGGTTCCTCCGGTGATATGAACAACGTTCACAACTCTTTAGTAGCGCGAGATTGAACAACGTTCAAGAGATTTTTGAACTATGTTCAGAGACATGGTTAATCAATGGCTTACGAGACCAAGGCCGCCGAACGGCGGGGCAAACTGCGCGATGCACTGATCGAATCCGCCGAGCGGGCGATCGAACGGGAGGGCCTGCGCGGGGTTCGGGCACGCGATCTCGCGGCCGAGGTCGATTGCGCGGTGGGTGCGATCTACAACGCGGTCGCCGACCTCGATGAGCTGATCTTCGCGGTGAATGCCCGCACGCTCGCGGCGCTGGAGGCGGACCTCACCGCTACGCAGGACAGCACCGACACGCCCGATGACGCCATCGCGCAGCTTGTGCGTCTCGCGCTGACCTACGTGGACTTCGCCGCGACCCATCGCCAGCGCTGGCGCGCGATCTTCGGCCATCAGCCACCGGCGGGCCGCGAGATCCCGCACTGGTACATGTCGGACCAGTTCCGTCTGTTCGGCTACATCGAGTTGCCGTTGCGCGCGCTGCTGCCGGACATTCGCGCGGCACGCCGCGCGTTGCTCGCGCGCTCGCTGTTCTCCGCCGTGCACGGCATGGTGGCGCTTGGGCTGGAAGAGAAGCTTCAGACCATTCCGCTCGACGTGCTGCGCGAGCAGGTCGCGACCGTCGTGACGGCGATGGGGAAGGGGCTCGACGCCAAATGAAAAGGCCCGGCCAGATTCTGTTTAAGAATCCGGGCCGGGCCTTTCGTTGATCGTGGTCGTGCGAACTTAGCGCTGCCGCACAGGCTGTTGCTGCGGCAGCGGTTCATTCGATGCCTGCGGCTGCGGCGGCGCGTTTCCCGGCAGCACCACCACGCGCGTTCCGACCTGCACGCGGCTGTAGAGATCCTGGATGTCCTCGTTCGTCAGGCGAATGCAGCCCGACGACACGTACTTGCCGATGGTCGACGGCTGATTGGTGCCGTGAATGCGATACAGCGTCTTGCCGAGATAGAGCGCGCGCGCGCCGAGCGGGTTGCCTTCGCCGCCCGCCATGAAGCGCGGCAGGTAGGGCTGGCGCTCAATCATCTCAGCTGGCGGATGCCAGTCCGGCCACTCGGCCATGCGCGAGACGCGCTCGGCGCCCGCCCAGGTGAAGCCTTCGCGGCCAACGCCGATGCCGTAGCGCATCGCCTGCCCGTTGCCGAGCACGAGGTAGAGGTGCGTGTTCGCCGTGTCGATCACGAGCGTGCCCGCCGGTTCGGCCGACTGGAAGTTCACGATCTGGCGCTTGAACTGCGGCGGCAGCTCGAACTTGCCGGTCTCCGGCTGATCTTCCGGCGGCAGTGTCGCAACGCTGTTCGGGCGCACCGAACCGGTGTTGTCCCGTGCGGTGCCACCGACGTCGCCCTGCGGGCGCAGTTGCATCGGGCCGCCCTGCTGCGGCTGCTGGTAGCCCGGCTGATAGCCGCCCTGCTGCTGATAGGGCTCGGGCGCGGGCTGCACACCGTAAGGGCCACCCTGCGGGACGGCCGCCTGATTCGGCGGATAGCCGGGGCGGCTGCCGTAGGACTCGGGCTGGCCGCCGCCGACAGGAGCGCGGCCATACTGCGGTGCGCGGGGGTCCGGATAGCGGTCGCCGTAAACGACGCTCGGCTGGTTGCCGTAATAGGGCGCGGGCGCGCTGCCCGGAGGCGGTAGCGTGTCGCGCTCGACCTGCTGGCCGCGCGGTGAATTGTAAACCGGGCCGCGATAGCCGCCCGGAGGCGGGGGCGCACTGCCGGGCGTGGCGAGTTGGTTCTGCGGGATATCGTCGTCATCGTCCGGGATCGCGGCGCCCGGAACCGGCCGGTAAGGCGGGTACGCCTGCTGGCCATAGGGCGGCGGCGGGTAGGCCCCCGGTTGCTGCGGCGGATAGTATTGCGCCGACGCGAGACCGGCGGAGGCCGCCAGCATCCCGAAAGCAAGAGCCGAACGCAAAATCATTCCTTGAGCTCCATCCCCTGCCGCCGCAGGAATCCCCGAAATCTTGAGACGTTATGCCGTTCAGTTAGGGCACAATGAAGGCGCGGTGCAAACACGGCGCCATCACTTGCGCGGCATCCCGCGCCGGGTGCCAAGCCAGAGCATACGAATTTGGCTAACGCCCGGTAAATGCCGGAAAGCGCGTAGAAGGGCGGTTCCTCGCGGCGGAACATCGCACCGACGCGCCGAATGCGCGCGTCCTCGCATGCCGAGCCGCTCGACTTATTGCGCAGCGAGCGGTGCCTCGGCGCGCAACCCGAATACCTCGGCCAGCAACGAGTAGGAGCGCTTCCGCGCTGCGTGGTCGGCGACCATCGTGGTGACCATCACCTCGTCGGCTTGAGTAACCTTTGCCAGCGCCTCGATCCGCTCGCGCACCGTCGTGGCCGAGCCGACGATCAGCCGCTTGCGATTGTACGCGATGCGCTGACGATCCTGCGGCGTGTATGGGTATTGCTCCGCCTCTTCGGGCGAAGCGAGCGGGCCGTACTCGCCCTTCGCACGGCGCACGAAATGCAGGTCCGCGCTCGTCGCTAGGCGATCTGCTTCCGCGTCGGTGGCCGCAACGATCGCCGCGACCCCGAGGATCGCACAGGGCTTGTCGCGCCACTGCGAGGGCTTGAACTCATTGCGATAGGTGAGCATCGGGCCTTCCGGCGGCAGGTCCGAAAAGTGATGCGCGAACGAAAAGCCCATGCCGACCTGCGCGGC
>Ga0075366_10000761_pt1 | contig 15303 bp, 17 predicted proteins | sample EndMethybrTD3031_FD_72351 | JGI IMG/M metagenome (GOLD analysis project Ga0075366, IMG submission 72351) | Populus endosphere microbial communities from Tennessee, USA - Endosphere MetaG P. TD hybrid TD303-1 | ecosystem: Host-associated > Plants > Roots > Endosphere | place: USA: Tennessee...
GGCGGTGGAGGAGGCGGTGGCGGCAGCTGGTAGCTGGTAGCTGGATGCAAAACCTCCTAGAATAGAAGTATGCAGAAGAAGATTACATGGCACGGCCAAGCATGGCAGAGCGAAGAACAGTGCGAGATTAGCTCAAGCGAAGCTGGCATTGAAGTCCGGGGCAGTATCCAGGGCACCTCAGAGGATGGCCAAGATTTTGAGATCAACTATACTCTTGAACTTTCGCCAGAATGGCAGATACAGCATGTTGTCGTACGTGATGCCAAAGACGAAGGGAACGAGTTGGATTTGCAGTACGAGAATGGCCAGTGGTTTGCCGTGGATGGTTGGCATCTGGGTAATTTTGACCATGTTGAGTATGTCGACATCACACTGACGCCGCTCACCAATACACTGCCTATCCGTCATCTGGAATTTGCCGAAGGCGAGCCCCAGTCCATAAGTGTTCTATATATCGACTTGCCATCATTTAAGGTGCGCAAGGTAGACCAGTACTATACCAAGATCGGCAAGAACACGTATCGTTTCCAGCAGGATGATTTTACGGCAGATATTGTCGTGGACGATGAAGGGTTTGTGGTCGTGTATCCTGATCTCTTTACGGCTGGCAAAGACACATAAAAAGAGCCCAACCTACCGGGCGGGCTCTTTTAGTTTGTAGAAGTATTACTACTTCTGACGGCGCTTGATAGTAAACAAGCGGCCAGCGTAAGCGGCACCACCGCTTACAAGTGCTACAGCTGGAGCGATGATGCTTGAAGCACCAGTCTCAGGCAATGTAGTGGTTTCGCCCTTTACCTGTGGGGTAGTTGGGGCAGGGGTCTCAGGAGTAGGGGTTGGCTTCTCCTCTTCCTTAGGAACAGTTACCTTAACGATAGCGCTGTCACAACCCTTCTGGGGGTTGTCCTTTACTTCGCTGTCGCCAGTGAAGCAAGCTTCGTTTTTGATAACGCCATCCTTGTTAGAAGTAACCTTAACGATATACTCCTTAGTAACCTTGTCACCTGGCTTAAGAACGCCAAGTTCCTCGGTGATACTGCGCTTAGAAGCGTCGCTTACAAGTTCAACACCTGCAGGCAAGCTGTCAGTAAGCTTAGTGAAGTGCATCTCGTTAGATTTGCCGGCGGTACCGTCGTTGCGAATCTCGATGACGTACTTCAGGGTGTCGCCAGGCTTAGCAGCTACAGCTGTAGCTTCTGTGTCGGCATCACTCTGTTCACCACCAGCAGTCTGGTTGGTGACGTACTTCTTGATAACACCCTTAGGGTGCCATGCAAGAGCATCAGCGGCAAATACAGTTGTACCAACTGTAGCAGCCAAAATACCTGTTACGCCTGCCAAGGCAAGCACTTTAGTAACTTTCATTTCCTTCTCCTTCCTCGTTTCCGAAGTCGTTTAAAGGCTCCGAGAGAATATGAACTGTAGTATATCCTATAAAAACTAATTAGTCAATGATTTAAGCATAAAAGCAATAGTGCGCTTAACAGGGGTGGTAAATTCTCTGTAAGGTGTTACCGCTTATGCTCAAAAAAGCGAGCAAAACTAGTTATTAAGGGCTTACACTGCTACACTATACTCTAATGAATCGCGCAAGGGGAACAATTGTTTGGCTCTTTGGGGCTGGAGGGGTTGGTAAGACCCGTTTGGCAGAGCGATTGGCTAATTCTTCCTCTTTAAATGTTGTAGGCGCCTTTAGCGGTGCATATCCCAAGACATGGCCTGATGAAGGCGCATATGCTGAGGAGTTAGCTAGACGTGGGGCGTATGACCCTACAGATCACGAGCAGCAACTTGATAGAATTTCTCGGTGTTACGATTTGGCGGGTAGCTTAGCTACCACTAAAGGAGGAGTAGTTCTCCTCGACTCTTGCCCCCGCGGCGAGAAGATACTTCATGATACGGCAGATGCGTCGGTTGGCGGTAGGAATGCATGGCATGCGGCTGTCGAGGCGTTCGATGCAACTGAGCGAGCCATACATACAACTGCCGGCTCCACGGTGGACGTTATGCATGTTGGCGTGCACGTGACGTTACCTAGGCTGGGTTCGCAAGCTTCAAGGGCTGCAGTGCTTATGGATCGTCTTATCCACCGCGAAGGCGATATTGCTGAACTTGACGCGCAAACCGCAATTGCAGCTGGCCACGTATTAGCTGCAGGGGATACACTAGAGAGTGTACTAGGTACACAAGGTGACATCTCTGTCCGCGTAGAATCGCTAGGCGTTGTAGACGAGCGTATGGTTGCGGCTGAGATCCTTAGCCAAATACCCCGGGCAGCATAAAGGAGAAAAGATATGAAAGCAGTATTTAACGGCACCGTAATTGCCGAAGCGCCAAAAGAAGACCTTATCTACATTGAGGGCAACTGGTACTTCCCGCCATCATCAGTTAAGCAGGAATGGCTGCGTAAGAGCGACACCCCTTACACCTGTCCTTGGAAGGGTGTGTGCCAGTACTTTGACGTAGGCCAAGGTGACGACTGGCACCGGGACAACGCCTGGAGCTATCCAACACCCAAGCCATCGGCTATTGATACAGTTAAAAAGGATTTCTCTAACTATGTCGCCTTCTGGCAAGACGTCCAGGTAACCGACTAGAACCGGGTTTCGGGCTGTGATTTTGCCCAGATCAACTCAAAGAATTGCCGCTGCGTAGCGGCAATTTCTGTATTGTGGATTTCGATGCCAAAGACTTCTTTGTCTTTCCAGTGGAAATAGGCGGTAACGTCGTCATAAACGGTACAGGAGTGGCTGATCTTGAAGTCCTCTTCGGGTATATGGTGATATACGATCCCACCGATACGCCGCTGGTTTTTGACTTGAGGCTTGTTCTCGCGCCAACTAGTAACGAACTCGTCGTTTATTATGAGCCGTTCATCCAGGCCTTTTTCTTCAAACGCCGCCGCCCAGCGTTCCATGAATGCCCGGCCAGTTGCTTCGTCGAGGATGCGGTAGGCAAAACTCACGACATCAGACGTGGCTTGCAGCTCGTTCCAAAGCATCTGGCGGATGCCTTCAGGGCCTTTATAGAACTGCACCCGTGTAGCAGGATTTGAGATGCTATTGCGAGATAAGACCCGCTCCATTAGCTCCAGCTCATCAGATAGGTTCTTGAGCTCCTGTTCGCGTTCATGGATGAGGATACGCAGGTTAGCGATAGGTGCAGCCTTGATGATGCCGCGTTTGTAATGGCTTTCGACTTCCACGAGGTTAGAGCTGAGCAATTTGTCGATGAGCCTGTATATACGTGTGCGCTCAACGCCAGACGTACGTGCCAAGGCAGAAATAGTCTGTGGACCGTGGGCATACAAGGCAAGATAGATATCTGCAATTTCTTGCTCAAGTCCCAACTTGGCAAAATATGTCCGTACTGCCGCTACATCTGTTTGCATATCTGTAGCTTAGCAACTGTGCAGTTTCTGCACAACAGTTTTTCACACACATGCCACAGGTAGTACGATTTGTGTGCAATGAAACGCACAGATCATATCTACGCTCCAAAAGCGGCGGCTATCCTACATGGGATTAAGTACGCGACACTGGCTACGGTGACGCCCGGCGGGTTGCCATGGAACAGCCCTGTATATGCCGTAGTGGATGAGGCGTTGCATATCTACTGGATCTCAGACAAAGAGGGCCAGCACTCCCGCAATGTGCGGCATAACGGCGAGGTCTTTATTGTTGTCTACGACTCGACCGTGCCAGAGGGGCAGGGGGAAGGAGTGTATATCCAGGCCAAAGTACGCGAATTATCCGACCCTGAAGAAATCCGCAGGGTACGCATGCTGAAGAAAGGCGACATCGGTGAAAGCCCTTCGCTGTTCCAGGACAACGGGGTACGAAGGATATATGAAGCCAGCCTACTGCATATATGGATGAATGCCGATGAAGTAGAGGATGGCGTCTTTATACGGGATTACCGCATAGAGCTTGCTATCGATGCGCTGCAGGATGCGTTTAGGCGGCTGGGGTAATAGTAAGGTCAGTACCGCCCAGGTGCTCAGCTAAGTAGCTGTCGTGGCTAACATATACTAATGAGCCTTTGTACTGCGCCAGGGCGCTTTCCAGCTCCTCAATAGATGGCAGGTCGAGGTGGTTGGTAGGTTCATCCAAGATTACGAGGTTGGGTTTATTCGCAAACAGCTTAATCAGTTGCAGCCTGGCTTTTTGGCCGCCTGATAGGTTGGCAACAGGTTGTTCGTAGTCACCATACGGGTCGAATAAGAAGCTACTGAGTACACGCATGATCTCTTCGCGGTTAACTGCCAGTTCATAGTCGTCGTAAATGCGCTCAACGGCCCTGCCGAGCCCCATATCGAGCAGACGGTCGTCGATTTCCTGTTCGTACGTATTGATACGCAGTTTGGTATCGAGAATAACCTTGCCATGGAGCAGGGTAGCAGGCTTGGGATCATCAAGGCAGGCCATGATTGTTTTAATCAGGGTAGTCTTGCCCGCGCCGTTACGTCCTATTATCCTGAAGCGTTCACCCGTTTCAATTGTGGCTGTAATCGGCGTGAATAAGGGGGAAGTATAGCCTGCCTGGACATCATCCAACTTGATGAGGTCGCGTTTACGCTCCTCGTGCGATACGCGGCTGATATGGATGGTCTTAGCTTTGTGCTTCTGATAGCTTTCTTCGAGTTTTGGCCGCAGGGCGCTCACAGACTCCTGATCGATCCAGAAGGTCGGCCGTTCCTCGCGTTCCAACTCCTTTAGTTCGCGGAGCAAACGCTCCTCCATGACCACGAAGGGGTTTTTCTTGTCGGCGGTGCCGCCCCAGCTGGATTTTTTGCTGCGGGCATACTGTATCTGTTTTTTGATATTAACAATGCGCCGCTGGACAGTGTCGTACTCGTTAAGGTCGCTTGCGGTTCGCATCGCGTTTTGCTGCAAGTAGGCGTCGTAATTTCCGGGAAAGTTGTGGGCTGTGAGGTCTTTGATCTCAATAATGCGGGCAACTTTTTGCAGGAGGTCGCGGTCGTGGGTGATTACTACGACAGCTTGCTTGGCATTGGCAAACCACTTCAGGAAGGCTGCTTTAGCGACATAGTCCATGTGGTTGGTCGGCTCGTCAATGAGCGCCAGGTCGCTGTTAGAATGCTCAACACGAACGAGCTCTACGAAGCGCTTTTGTCCTCCCGACAGGCTGGACATAGGGCGGTCTGCTGCGTGTCCCAGCTGATATTCGTCAAGTGAGCGTCGCACGCGGTCTTCGACCGTGTAGTAGTCGAGCTGTGAAAAACGCTCCAACGCTTCGCTGTAGGTGGTTATCTTGCGGATATTTTCGCCCATGGTTTCGGGGTAGGTGTCGATGATGTGTTTGAGCTCCGCGTACTCAGGCAGGTTCTGGACAATATAGTCTGTAACTATCTGGTCGTTAACATCGTGGTGCTCCTGGCGGGTGGCAACAAGGCGGATGCCTTTGCGGAAGGTTACGCTGCCGCTGTAGTCAGTGTCTTCGCCGACAAGCATATGGAACAGGGTGGTTTTGCCCACGCCGTTGCGCCCGATGATAGCGATCTTTTCATTATCTTCAATAGAAAAGCGCAGATCCTGGAAGAGCTGTTTATTGCCGATTGTTTTTTGTGTGATATCTGCGGTCAAGAGCATAGTACGTCCTCTAAAAATTGGTGGAAAGGGTTGGGCTAGAGTTGTACTAACATAACATGCTTATACTATAACAGATAACAAACTGTTGTAAAGAATGTTGTTAATTCAGCTAAGGTATAATGGAAGCATAAGTATAAAGGCACAAGTATGAACCAGCCAGGCGAGCATCATCCGATGGATGAACCAGATTTGAATTTTGTGAGGGACCAAGTCAGGGAAGGGGCCGGAGGTCCTAAACGGGATTTGGCGGAAGTATTGTCCGAGCCTGGCGGTGCGCATGCTGCTCATTTCGTTAATCCAGACGCTCATTCGGAAGAGACATATACTGGCCCTTCACTTGCTGATATCAGGGATGCTGCCGAGCGGGCATTAGCCGACTTGGGCAGGGGGCCTGATGGCAAACCTCTCTAAGGCGCTTTTTGCTGCCGGGTGCTTTTGGGGCGTCCAGTTTTATTTTGATGAAGTACCCGGTGTTGTGACGACGACTGTCGGGTATACCGGCGGCCACACAGAAGACCCTGGATATGATGATGTTATTACGCACAAAACCGGCCATGCGGAGGCGGTGTTGATTACCTTTGACCCGGAACACGTCAGCTATGAGGTACTCGTGAAACAGTTCTTTCGTATGCATGATCCGACCCAGCTGAACTGGCAGGGTCCGGATATTGGCGATAGCTACCGGTCAGCTATTTTTTATTTTGACGATTCGCAAAAAAAGATTGCAGAAGCAGTCCGCGACAGCAAACAATCGGAAGGCAGCAAGCCTATTGTCACTCAGATCGTACCAGCTGGACCTTTCTATGGGGCTGAGCCATTTCACCAGAAGTTTACGCAGCGTACAGGATGGGGCGCTTGTCACGTGCCATACGAAGCTGTGCAGTAAATGCTGTTTTATGCTGTTAGATCAGCACCGGATGATACACTAAAGCTATGAAAACGAGCACTGCATCTGAAAAACTGAAAGACAAGGTGGGGATGCCCGCCTTTAAGACATGGAACCTCTGGTTGGCCGGGCTGAACGCGCTGCAAGGCGCCGTAATCCTGCTGCTGAGCGCTACCAAATCGCTGCCTGTACAGACAAGCTATCTCACTGGCGACCCTGTATCTAGCGAACTTGCGGGTGAGTCTGTCCTTACTACCGCATCACGTCACTTGTTTGATGTAAATATGGCCTATCTTATTGCTGGATTCTTTTTGGTTGCAGCATTGGTTAACCTTGCAGCTGCAACAGTTGTACGCGACCAGTACGAAGCCGACCTCAAGAAAAAGATTAACCGCTTGCGCTGGCTTGGCTTTGGCTTGACCAGTGGCACCATGCTGGTTGCATTGGCAATGCTGGGCGGTGTTGTTGAACTTTCGTCGTTAGTCATGATTCTTGCCTTGAGTGTTATTGGCGGCCTGTCCCTCATGGCAGCAGAGATATACAACCAAGCCAAGGCCAAGGCCAATTGCTTCTCAGCCTATGTGGGCGTCGCTGCAGTAGCTGTGCCATGGGTTGTACTTGGCGTATCCGTCTGGGGCGCTAACTTATATGGAAGCGGCGATATGCCTGCATACTTGTATGGCGTATACGCGAGTGCATTTATTGTCTCGGCAGCCTTTATCGTAAACGCGTACAAGCAATACAAGAAGCAAGGGAAGTGGAATGATTTCTTATACGGCGAACGTATTTTCTTAGCTCTTAGCCTGGCATTAACGACAGTTGTAGCATGGCAAATTTTTGCAGGAGCATTGCGTCCCTAGTACATGAAGACCCTCATCTTTGATTTTGACGGTACTATCGCGGACAGCTTCGAGCTTGTCCTGGAAATTGCACACGATTTAACAGGTGCAGAAATGCTCAATCAAGGAGAGATTACCCGCCTTCGCCGCTTGCCGCTTATGAAAGTAGTACGTGAGCTGCATATCCCGCTTCGTCATTTTCCGCGGCTTGTCCTGCAGGGCCGGCAGAAAATGCATGAACGCATCCACGAGGTCCAACCCTTCGAAGGTATTCCTAAGGCCCTGGAATCTCTGCACGCATCGGGACACCATCTTCTGGTTATTAGCTCTAACAGCGAGCAGAACGTGCGTAGTTTCCTTAGGGCAAATAACCTGGAAGCATTCTTTGATGGCGTGTACGGCAGTGTGGCAGTCTTCAATAAAGCCTCTGCTTTACGCAAGGTAATCAAACGCAACCATCTGGTTGTTGATGACTGTTTCTATATTGGTGACGAAGTACGCGATGTTATAGCTGCCTCCAAGGTAGGTGTTGAACCTGTTGCAGTTGCCTGGGGATATCAGGCGCCTGAGGCGTTAGCGGAGCATCATCCTTTCGCATTGGCACAAAATCCGGCAGAGTTGCTGGATATCTTTGGAACAGGCAAGGTATAATCGGGACATGGAAGTAGAGATTGAAAAGCTCGTTCATGGCGGGCAGGGTCTCGGCACGCTTGCCGATGGCCGGAAAGTATTTGTGTGGGGCGCATTACCTGGCGAGAAGGTTACAGTCCGTATCCTAAAAGGCAAGCGTTCTTATGCTGAAGCTATTATCGAAGAAGTCCTGGTGCCTTCACCACTGCGCGTGGAGCCGAGGGAATCAAATTACCTGGCAACAAGTCCGTGGCAGATTGTCACATTCGATGCAGAAAACGATTACAAGAAGCGCATCGTCCAAGAGCTCTTTACGCAGGCGCATATCGCGCTGCCTGATTTTGATATGACGACAGCCGGCGACGACTGGCATTACCGCAATAAGATGGAGTATTCCTTTTGGGGTGATGACGACGGCCTGCACCTCGCGTTGCACAACCGCGGCTCACACCAGAAGACCATTGTTACAGGCAGTGAATTAGCGCTGCCGGCAGTCGATAAGGCAGCCATGGCTGTTCTGGCAGAACTGCAAAAGAATAATCCGCGCGCTGGAGATCTGAAGACAATTATTATTCGCTGCAGTCAAGAAGGCGAAGCAGTTGTATCCCTGTTCGTGAAGCTTAACAAATTCGTTGAACTCAATTTGCCTGCAGGCGTTAAGGGGCTCCGCGTCTATCATTCCAACCCTAAGAGTCCAGCCTCAGTGCCTACAAAACTGCTCTACGAGAAGGGTGATGCATCGCTGCACGACACATTGCTGGGCAGGGACTTCACATATGACGTTGATTCGTTCTTTCAGGTCAACTTGCCAATATTCGAAAAAGCCCTGGAGTCAATCAAGTCGCACTGCCAAGCTGATGAAATAGTTGATATGTATGCAGGTACTGGCAGTATCGGCTTGAGTGTTGCTGCCAAATCGGTACGGCTTATTGAGCTTGATCCAGCAACTGTTGCCATGGCACGTGTTAACGCGCAGGGCAGCCCGGTAGAAGCTGAGGTTGTTGAGTCATCGACCGAGAAGGTGCTTGAGTATATCGCATCAGATAAGCCGGTTATATTTGACCCTCCCCGTGCAGGCTTGCACGACAAAGTTGTTGCAGAAACACTCGAAAAACTACCCCCACAAGTAGTATATTTAAGTTGTAACCCAGCTACCCAGGCGCGTGACTTGGCCAAGCTGCAAGAAGCCTACGACATGACATACTTCGAAGCTTTTAATTTCTTCCCGCATACACCGCATATCGAAACGCTGGCGGTATTGGAGCGCCGCGCATGAGTCTGGAATTCCAGATACTACTTGGAATTTTATTTGTACTAGGTGGGGTTGCCGCTGTTGTTGTGTGGGTCATGCCTATGGCTGGCCGGACTCGGGGATCGGGCTGGCCAGGTGTTTTATCCATCGGCAAGCACCATTATCCCTATGAGATGGGTGACCAGCTGCTCCGCTACGGCGGTATGGCCAGCTTTTCTGGGATAGACATTTTGCTGCCTAAACGCATGCCGCATATTTTTCTGGATGCCCATGTCAACGACCACGGCCACCAGCCGCAATTCGAATTTGAGGGGGATAACCGCATTTCGCTCGAAGGTAATTTCAACCATACGTTCCAGGCATACGCACCAAAGGCGCATAAGCAACTTGTACTGAGCATCCTTGCGCCAGATGTCATGCAGACTTTCATGCAACACTCCAGCCGCTTCGATGTAGAGATTATCGAACATCATGTGCGGCTAATTGTGCCCGGCCAAATGGTAAGCCGGGACGAAAAAGTCCAGAAAGAACTGATGACAGCCGCCAAGGCCATTATGAAGAAGGTTGACCACCGTTTGGTATCTTGGAAAGAGAGCAGTCTCCAGGGCGATACAACACTCGACGTACGCAAGACCAACCACCAAAACTAACTGATACAATAGAGGGACGATGAATTATTGGAGGGAACGGAGCCAGCCCTACAGGGTTGGCCAATCGGCGCCGTTTAAGGTAAGCCGCAGCAAGATCGAGCTATATAAGCAGTGCCCGCGCTGTTTTTGGCTGGACGTTAGGCTTAAGATCAAGCAGCCTTCAGGCCCTCCCTTTAATATCAACAAAGCGATTGACGAATTATTCAAGAAAGAGTTCGATACCTACCGGACAAAAGGGGAGCCGCACCCGATTATGGCTGAATACCAGGTTGAGGCGATTCCTTTTGCGCACGACAAACTTGACGACTGGCGCGAAACATTCGTAGGCGTACAGGCGCCGCATAAACCCACTAACTTACTGGTTTTTGGTGCGGTTGATGACCTCTGGGTGAGCCCAAGCGGCGAAGTCATGGTTGTGGACTATAAAGCTACTGCCAAAGACAGGGAAGTGAGTATTAGCGCTGGCTGGCAAATCAGTTACAAGCGACAGATGGAAGTCTACCAATGGCTATTGCGCCAGAATGGCCTCAATGTCAGCGATACAGGTTACTTCGTATACACCAATGGCCGCATGGATCTGGACGGCTTCTTCGATAAGGTTGAATTCAAGACCAAGCTTATCCCGTATAAGGGAAATGATAGCTGGGTTGAGCCAACATTACTTGAGATGAAACAGTGCATGGACGGTGATATGCCGCCAATGGGCGAGAGTATTATGGGCGGACCATGTGAATTCTGTACCTATGCCCGCCAGCGAACAGAGCTGACACTCAAGGCTCTGCAGGACAAAAAGCCTGCTAAAAAGTCCAATTAGACCTTGACCTTTATGGCCTAAAGTTTTATAATTACCCTCTAATCTAATAACAGAGGTATCTGATGACCCTACCTGGTGAAGGCGTTCCACAACGTCCTGATGATGAACTTATTGCGGCCGATCAGCAGAAAATGACTGATGGCGTTGCCCAGCAAGCCGAAGTTGAGGCAGCATTAGCCGAAAGCGAGACGCGTGTCGCGCCTTGGAGAGATTCGATAGATGCGGCTTTGAGCGTAAGTACTGCGGTGGTCGCAGAGTACGGTGCCCGCGCCAACTCTGGCACTACAAACGAAGTAGAGCTTGATGCCGAAGACGGCGTTCCAGTTGTCAGCGATGCCGATCTCTTTCTGGCAAGGCTGCGCCCAAGTACGGTAATCGTCCAGGTTGAAAAGAATGAGATTTCATTGAAGAACCCACGAAGCTTGTGGAACCGCTATCTCAGTTACGCTAAAGAAACTCCTCTTAAGTACGGATGGACCGTTGCTGAGCGCCAGGTAAGTGGTTCTGCAGAAGTCGGTGAAGCTGCCGATCCTACGGCTGAAAGCGGTGGCCGCCTCGGCGGCTTGCTCGCTGATATCGATGGCCCCGCTCCAGCCGCTAAGCCAAAGGTAGAAGTGGGTGATCTTGACGAAGAAGATGACGCTATTCCATATGACGTGGAAGCTATCGTTGAGCGTGTCGTTGTGGTTAACGGTGCTAAGAACGCACTACTTCTCATTAAGGGTAAGCGTGGTGAACTCGATAAAGCCTTCGAAGAAGGCAAAGATGCGCCCACCCGCATTGCATCTATTAAGGCTCCAAAGGACAAAAAGTCTGGCAAGGAAGATAAGACCAGGGACGCTCTTGAGGAGTACGTAAACCGCAACAATTTCGCTGACGTTACTGTATCCGTTCTTTCCAAGGAAGCTATCGGAAGCGGCCAGATTAGCCTAGAAAAGCCAGAGGAATTTGCTGAGCTTGTATACAACGGTTTATGTGATCTCGTAGAGCGGGTTAAGCAAAGTCGCCTTGACCGCGACCCAGTTCCAGCCGCTACTCGCCGCGCGTAAATTGTGATCTTTACAAAAAGGAAGGCCGCCCCGGGGCCTTCCTTTTATGATATACTTACACCAGATGATAGCGTTTGATATCTCAACCAGCAGTACCAGTTTTCGTTCCAGTCGGCCCTCCAGTCGACGCTAATTTTTTATGACCATTTGAACCTATTCTAAGTAAGGACGAAAACATGTTAGACATCCAATTCATTCGCGACAACGCAGACCAAGTAACAGAGAAAGCTAAACAAAAAGGCTACGCCGTAAATGTCAGCGAGCTTTTGCAGCTCGACGAACAACGCCGTGCGCTCCTTGGCACCGTTGAAGCCTTGCGCGCCAGGCGCAACGACAATGCCGCCAAAATGAAGGGCGGCAAACCAGAACCCGAGCTTATTGAGCAGGGCAAACAAATCAAGGTTGAGCTCGTGGAACAGGAAGGTGCGCTGACCGAATTGGAGGAGCGTTTTGTGAAGGCTCTTGCTAGCGTTCCAAATATGCCACTTGGCCATGTGCCAATTGGCGCTACCGAAGATGAAAATGTCGTCGCCAAGACAGTGGGCGAACCAACTGCCTTTGACTTTGAACCCAAGCAACACTACGAGCTTGCCGAACCGCTTGATCTTATCGACAAAGAACGCGCCGCCAAGATTGCCGGCAGCCGCTTCGCATATATTAAGGGTGATTTAGTGCGTCTCCAATTTGCCATTATGCAGTACGTTATGCAGACCCTAGGCGACGAAGCTGTTATCCGCAAGCTCGTCGAAGAAAACGGCCTGACCGTTTCGACGAAGCCATTCACGCCAATCTTGCCGCCAGCCATGCTGCGTACTGAACCGTATGTTGCCAGCGCCCGCTTAAATGCCGAAGAAGTGACATATAAGCTTGCAGATGACGACCTGTGGCTAAATGCCAGCGCCGAACACACGCTCTGTACAATGTATTGGAACGAAGTATTGCCCGAAGACGTATTCCCGATCCGCTATATTGGCTACAGCACAAGCTTCCGCCGCGAGGCAGGTACATATGGCAAAGATGTCGAGGGTATCTTCCGCTTACACCAATTCGATAAGCTTGAGATGGAAGTCTTCAGCACGCCAGAGACCGGCCTGGAAGAGCACAAGCTTCTCGTTGCTATCCAGGAATACATGCTCCAGCAGCTAGGTCTGCCGTATCGGGTGGTGCAAAAGTGTACTGCTGATATCGGCAAGCCAAACGCTGCGGGTATCGACATGGACTGCTGGCTCCCCGGCCAGGGCAAGTACCGCGAGACGCATACTGCTGATTACATGACCGATTACCAGGCGCGCGACTTGAAAATCCGCTTGCGCCGTAAAGACGGCAACACTGAGTTTGTACATACTAACGATGCTACCGGTTTTGCGCTGGGCCGCACCATGATTGCCATTATGGAGAATTTCCAACAGCGCAATGGTCATATTTCGGTTCCGGAAGTGCTTCGTCCATACATGGGCGGGCTAGCGGAAATCTAAACTCCCTTGCAAAACAGGGAAGGAGGGTAATACAAATGATCACAAGGATCGATATCAGCGGGGTACACATGGATGTGGGTGCCGACCTCAAGAAGTACGCGACCAAGAAAATTGGCCGCCTTGACCGGTTTGTGCCTAGAGCATCGCGCGAGAGTGTTCATGCCGAGATCAAGCTCAAAGAGGGCAAGGCCAAGGACAAGAACGAACGTACCTGCGAAATTATCCTGCGGTTGCCACAGGAAACCCTCACCGTCAAAGAAACGACTATTAACATCTATGCGGCGATAGATATCGCTGAAACTAAATTAAGGCACCAGCTCAAGAAGTACAAAGACCTGCATGCCAGTCCGCGCCTGCACCAACGCCTCATGTCTAAGCTCAAGCACCGTCCAGTACTCGTCGACTAACAACGGGTATATTTCGCATATTATGCAATAAAACCTATCATAAAGCTCAGAATGTATTGGTAAATATCAAGTGATTTGCGATAAAGGCTCGCGTTATATGAGGTGATTGCGTTACAATAGGTGCCATACGTCGAAACAGATAGGGGAGTAGAGACATTTTATGTTAATGAATGGCATTTTCAAGAAGGTTCTGGGCGATCCGCAGGTACGGACTGTCAAACGACTAAAAAAGCGGGTACGTGACATCAACGCTCTTGAGCCTAAGTATAAAAAGATGTCGGACAAGGAGCTTAAGGCTCAGACCGACAAGCTTAGGAACCGTCTCAAAAAAGAGTCTCTCGACAAGATTCTCCCCGATGCTTTTGCCCTAGTGCGCGAAGCAGCCACCCGTACTATCGGCATCCGCCATTTCGATGTCCAGCTGATTGGTGGAATGGTGCTGCACGAAGGCAACATCGCCGAAATGAAAACCGGTGAAGGTAAGACTTTTGTAGCCACATTGCCTGTGTTCCTGAACGCATTGACTGGCAAGGGCGCACACGTTGTTACCGTAAACGAATACCTTGTACAGCGCGATGCGGGCTGGATGGCTGAAGTGTATGATTTCTTGGGCCTGAGCGTAGGTGTTATCGTAGCCGACCATTCTTTCGTCTACGACCCCAACTTCACCAACAACGACCACGAAGACAAGCGTTTCCGCCACCTGAAACCTTCGTCACGCCGCGAAGCGTATGCTGCCGACATTACCTACGGCACTAACAACGAATATGGCTTTGACTACCTCCGCGACAACATGGTCCGCGAAGTCGAACAGCTCCGCCAACGCGAACTAAACTTTGCGATCGTGGACGAAGCTGACTCCATCCTTATCGACGAAGCCCGTACGCCACTTATCATTTCCGCACCAAGCGTAACCAGCGGTAGCTCATACTTGCAATTCTCTAAGGTTGTGCGCCAAATTGAGCGCGACAAACACTATGAAGTCGACGAAAAACGTAAGACAGTCATCCTAACCGATGAAGGTACCGACAAAATCGAAAAGATCCTTGGTATCAGCAGCTTGTACGCTACCGAAAACATCCGTACGATCTATCACCTTGAGCAAGCGTTGCGTGCCCAGGCACTCTTCAAGAAAGATAAAGATTACGTGATTAGCAACGAAGGCGAGATTGTTATCGTTGACGAATTCACGGGACGTTTGCTCCCAGGTCGCCGTTACAACGAAGGTCTCCACCAGGCTATCGAAGCTAAAGAGAACGTTGAAGTCCAGCAGGAGTCTATGACACTGGCGTCTATCTCGTTCCAGAACTACTTCCGTTTGTACGATAAACTTGCCGGTATGACTGGTACGGCTATGACCGAAGCCGAAGAGTTCCACATGATCTATAAGCTCGATGTCGTAGAAGTCCCGGCTAACCGCAAGATTGCCCGTATCGACCGTTCCGACCGTATTTATAAGAATGAAGATGGCAAATTCAAGGCTATCATCAACGAAGTAAAGATGTTGCAGGCCAAAGGCCAGCCAGTACTTATCGGTACCGTATCGGTTGAAAAGAACGAACGCTTGAGCCACATGCTCGCTAAGGCGAATGTGCCTCACGAAGTCTTGAATGCCAAGAACAACGAACGCGAAGCTAACATCGTTGCCCGGGCGGGTGAGAAGGGTGCCGTAACACTGGCTACCAACAT
>Ga0075366_10000762_pt1 | contig 15295 bp, 16 predicted proteins | sample EndMethybrTD3031_FD_72351 | JGI IMG/M metagenome (GOLD analysis project Ga0075366, IMG submission 72351) | Populus endosphere microbial communities from Tennessee, USA - Endosphere MetaG P. TD hybrid TD303-1 | ecosystem: Host-associated > Plants > Roots > Endosphere | place: USA: Tennessee...
ACACTGAATTTCGAATGTCCAACACCGAAGTTTTTCCTTCATTATTCGAAATTTGATATTCGGTGTTCGATATTAAATCAACCTTAATTCCTTAACTTAATGACATTGGCCGGTATCCGCGCCTATCGCTAACGGGGGGAGGATGTAAGAAAAGGTATGTGCTAAATAGATTCAAGCAGACCATCGATCAGAGATAATTTTTAACCAGGGTCCAGCAGTCGCTTTTGCGACTTAACCTTGCCGGCATCTTTATTCAGGATAGCTGGCCGGGTTGCTTATCTGGCATTGCGTGGCTATCGCGGGCAAACTTTTCGCGAAGGCAGCATCCGCATTTATTAAATACTTCCATTGTAAACTCATGAGGCAACTGGGCCGAAAAATCGTGCCCTATTAAGCCGCCAATTCTACACATTTTAACAGGATCGAGGTTTTCCTCGTTAAACCAATCATATAACAATCGTCGTTTTATATTTAACGATCGGGCCAAAGCCGCAACGCTATGACCTTTTTTTCGCACAATGTACTCTGTAACTTGTCCTTTGTGAATACTCATTATTATTTACAACAATAAAATCCCTTTAGCAAAATGTAAGCCCGCATCTTTCATTTAATTAATTTGAAAAAACGCGCAGACATTTTGCCTAAAGGATTAATTATTTTCTCTAAAAACGCAACCAATTACCAAAAATTACGACACGCTTCGCCGCTTTATAGACAAAGCTATACACATTGCACAAATTACTATACATACTTATTTAAACTACTGGGGCATAACGGCTTAATTGATAATTTAGGCCAAGCTACTATTGTCGTGTCAACGATAAATTGATGAATAGTCGTTAGCCCGAAGTCTTAAGTTCTAAGTAAAAAAAATCAACTTACTACTCAGACTTACCTTAGTACTCTTCACTTAACACTACCATGAATAAAGGCATCCAACGCAAAAAATTATTAAACCAGGAACAGAAAATTTTAAATGAATTAACAGCCCTGCAAAAGCAATTGCAAACCGAGATTGACAGTTATCAAAAGGATCTTGAACTGGTACGCAAGCACTTATCCGATTTAAGCAGCGCCAACAATCACGATGCCTGGCACAGTTATCTTCATACTATCAACCGGCAATACCCGGAAGAATAACAAGCCACCAATGTAACCATACCAATCTCTTCCTGGTATCACCAAACATGAAGCCGCCGGATGTTTTCAAAATTTCATTGGCGGCAATCAAGCTATTCAACGGCATTATATAGTTGCATTGCCCGCAATCGGTTTTAGTTCGTCTACATCGGTTTTATGCTTTTTCTTTTTCCCGGTTTTTGCTTTTAAATAATCTTTGGCGTGCTCCTTTATTTCCCGGGCCTCTGCCTTTAGCCGGGCGTTTCGTTTGAAATATAAATAGCCTATAGCGCCCGCGGCCGAAGCTCCAATGGCTAAGCCAGCTATCAATACGGCACTGTTATCATCTTGTTTAAATAAATTCTTCATAGCTGTTTACTTTATTTCATAACAAATGGCTGGCCACTTGGTTCTGCCGCTTTACTGTTATTTCTGGCACTAGCCTATGTTACGTAATGGCCTCCTCTTTATCTACCAATGGCCTATTTGTGCCGATGAAGCCGCATCTACCTGTTCAAATAACGGCCCCATCCTGTTGAATTAGCCAATCGTCGATTATTTTCTGACGCCCGTCTATCGCGTTTTAATAGCAGGGCAAGGCAGCTTTAATTTGCAACATGAAACTACGCGTATCCCTGCTGCTATTATCGCTTTTACCGTTCACAATGGTAAAGGCCGCTCGTGTAATTACCGATGTCACCGCCGGCATCACCGGTACCGTTATCGATTCGGCGAGCCAGAAACCTGTGGATTATGCTACCGTATCTGTTTTTGATCAGGCAAGCAATAAGGTGGTAAACGGCACCATAACTGCCGCCGATGGAAAATTTACCATCGACAAATTACCTGCGGGCACTTACCGCTTAAGGATAAACTTTTTGGGCTATGCCAACAAAACAATCGCCAATATTAAAGTAGATGGCGGGATGCTGAAACTGGGGCGTATATTACTTAGTCCCGATAGTAAGCTATTGAAGGAAGTACAGGTTACGGGCAAAAAAGCATTGATTGAAGAAAAGATAGACCGCACCGTATACAACGCCGAAAATGATTTGACTGCCCGCGGCGGCGATGCGACCGACGTGATGAAACGCGTACCTATGATATCGGTTGACCTGGATGGCAACGTAAGCGTACGTGGCAGCTCGAACATTAAAGTACTCATCAACGGCAAGCCTTCGGCCATGGCTTCGGCAAGCGTGTCCGACGCGTTAAAGCAAATCCCTGCCGACCTGATCAAAAGCGTGGAGGTGATCACTTCGCCATCGGCCAAATATGATGCCGAAGGCTCCGGGGGCATCATCAACATCATTCTGAAACAAAATACCTTACAGGGACTTACGCTTAACCTCAATGCGGCAGCCGGCACACGCGGGGCCGACCTGGGTCTTAACGGCGGGTACAAAACAGGAAAGCTCAGCTTTTCGTTGGGTGGTTTCGGCCGTACAGGCTACAATATTCCCGGCGAGTTTAACAATAGCCAAACCATAACCAGCCTTACTACGGGCGATGCCTTGCTTACCACACAATCGGCCAATACGCATAATAAATTTTTGTTTGCCCGGTATAACGCGGGGGTTGATTATGATATTAACGAACATAATTCGCTTAGCCTTGGCGTGGTATTTGGCGCCAACAACCACCCAACGGTGCAGGATAACTTTTTGACCAATAGCTACCTGAATGATGTGCTTACCGGTTCGTCCCTGCAAAAAAACAATATCACCAACAACTCCACTTCGGTTGATGCTACGGTAACCTATACCCTCACCGGTAAAAAGCCCGAGCGCGAGTTTAGTTTCCTGACAGAGTATAGCCAGAATAACCGCCACAATAATTTTGAAAGTATTTTCCTTGATCAGGGCGATGGTTCGTCAATCGGGGGATTAAAAAACAATAATAACAGCATCAATAAAGAGTTTACCCTGGAGGCCGATTACCAAACACCGCTTGCCAAAAACCAACTGCTTGAATTTGGCGCCAAGGATATTATACGCACGGTTACCAGCGATTACACGTACCTATCGGCGGCTGATGGTTCGCTCAATTATCAGCCGGTATCATCGGCCAGCCTTTCAAACGCGTTTAACTATAAGCAAAATGTGGCATCGACATACGCATCATTTACCTTTAGCCCCTTTAAAAATTATACCATTAAGGCAGGTACCCGGTACGAGTATACCTCTATCAGCGCCGATTTCCTGACCGGGCAGGCAGTTACCATTCCCAACTATGGCATACTGGTGCCCAGCCTCAACATCAGCAAAAAGTTTGATAATGGCGATATGATTAAACTGGGCTACAACCGCCGCATTCAGCGCCCATCCATCGAGTTTTTAAACCCCAACATACAGGCATCCAACCCACTGAACATAACCAGCGGTAACCCCGGCCTACAGCCCGAGTTTACCAACAACTTTGAACTGGCCTACAGCACCAATATTAAAAGTAACCATTTCAATATTTCGGCATTTATGCGCAATACCAATGATGCTATCCAAACCATCCGTACAAGCAGCGGCGATACCATAAAAACCAGCTATCAAAATTTGGGCAAGCAAAATGCTTATGGTATGAGCCTATCGGCCAATCTTACGCTCACCAGCAAGCTGAGCCTTAATGGCGGCCTTGATATGTATTATTTAGATTTGGACAACCAGGACCCCGACCCGCTTTTCCGCGCATCAAACCATGGCTGGGTGGCCAACTATCGCCTATTTGGCAGTTATGACCTATCCGATAAATATGCTATCCAGGCATTTGCATTCCGCCGTTCGCGTCAAATACAGCTACAGGGGTACCAGGGTAGTTTCGGTGTGTATAATTTAAGCTTTAACAGGAAGTTTGCCAATAAAAAAGGCAGTATTGGCATTGGTGCAGATAACTTCCTGACCAACGGGTTCAGGATACCTACCGTTGTTAATTCGGGCAATATTAATCAGAATGCCGTAAACGTAATGTACAACCGCAGCATCGAGGTAACGTTTACTTATAAGTTTGGTGGCATGTCTGTACAAAAACCTAAGAAAGCTAAAAAAACCATCAATAATGATGATTTAAAGGAAGGCAGCAGCAATAACAATAATTGATAAAAAAACCGCCCTCGCCCGGGGTGTTATGCGCCGGCGGCGGGCGGATAGCCAGCAACTACACCTTACCTTTTAATTTAATCTCCGGCCGCAGGCCGTAGGTTGGGTCTCGGGATTAAGATTTACTTCTTTTTACATACTTCCTGTACAGGTATTCGGCATATCCAACGCTAATATAATCCGGAAATTTCCAGGTAGGATAATACCGTCTTTGAATATATTTTACTCCGCTAAAAAACAGAATAGCCGCTATTAATAAAATACCTAAACCCAATAGTATGGCACCCAATATTACAACAATATCCATAATTTATTCATTTTGGTTTTTTACGCACTGCCTAAACAAAGGTTACATTTGTTTTATTAATTAATTTAGGCAAAGCGGCCATTGTTAATAATTTAAATAAGCACTGTTATAAATACCTCCGGGTTATACCCACCGATTGCTAAAATGCAAACAATGACAACAAGTTGCGTTTAACCTGCGTAAAAAAGGCCGAAGCCAATTAGTAAACAAACATACGGATGCCTGCCGAACAGCATTATTTAAACTTTGAGCACATTGTTGATACCATAAACAGGGGTATCTATGGCATTGATACCCAAGGCAATTGCATGTTTATTAACCAGGCCGCCATACAAATGCTTGGCTACCCGCGCGAGGCCTGCATTGGCAAAAACATGCATAACCTTATCCATTGCCACCCGGCAGAGGGCAACATATGCCCCGAAAGCGAGTGCGCCATATGCAAGGTGAATAAAGTTGTTAACGGGCAGCACAACCTTGACCATGTTTACCGTAGGGCCGATGGATCGGCATTCAATATCAGGCATTCCTCAAGTCCGATTATTGATGATGGTGTTTTTAAAGGGATGGTTATTGCTTTTAGCGACATATCCGACCAAAAAAACAAGGAAGCAGCCTTAATTGAATCCGAAAAAAAATATAAGCACCTGTTTGATAACAATCCATCGCCCATGTTTATCTGGGATTTTGAAACCCTGCAGATAGTGGATTGCAATGAAGAAGCATTGATAAAATATGGCTACAGCAGGGAGGAGTTTTTAAAATTAAACATCAGGCAGGTACGCCCCCCGGAAGATATCGCCCTTATTAATGAAGCCACAAAAAACGAAGTATCCTATGGCGCTATCCACAAAAAAACCTGGCGGCACCTGAAAAAAAACGGCGACCTGATACACGTTGAAGTTACCGGCCATGTCATTGATTTTAACGGCCGCAGGGCTTCACTGGTGCTTATAAACGATATAACAGAGAAAGTAAAAGCCGAAAACGAACTAAAAAACTCGGAAGAAAAACTGCGCATTGCTACCAAAATTGCCGGCTTAGGCTATTGGCAGGTACAATTGGATGGTAAAAACAGGTACTGGTCTGATGAGGTGTACACCATTTGGGGGGTTGCCAGGGATTCATTCGCGGCCGACTACAGCTTGTTTTATGAAACCATTCATCCCGATGACAGGGAGCGGTTTACCCGCGAGCAGGCTTTTGCCATAAATGGCACAAAGGAAATTGATTTTGAATACCGCATCATTTTGCCCGATGGATCGATGAAATGGGTACATGAAATTGGTAAACTGGTTGATGGGAAAAAAAACCAACCGGCGGTTTTCCAGGGAACGGTACAGGATATTACACCCAGGAAGTTATTGTCGCTATCGCTGGAAGAAATTAACCTGCGCTATAATTATGTAACCAAGGCTACCTCAGATGCTATTTGGGATTGGGATTTAACAAATGACCAGTTATATTGGGGCGAGGGGTTCGAAATTATTTTTGGATATAACCGCAAAGATGTTCAGCCTAATATTAATTCATGGTCAAAACATATACACCCGGAAGATATAGATCAATTAATAAAAGGTATTTACGCGGTAATTGACGGCACCGAAACCAAGTGGAAAGACGAATACCGCTACCTGAAAGCCGATGGCACTTACGCCTATGTTGTTGACAGGGGTTTTGTAATACGCAACGCCAAAGGTAAAGCCATTAGGATGGTGGGCGCAATGCATGATATTACCAAACGTAAAACAGAAGTGCACCGTTTAAAACTAATAGAATCTGTAATAACACACACTACCGATGCTGTTTTAATTACTGATGCCAACGTATTTGATGGATTGGGGCCGCGCATTGTTTATGTAAACGAAGCATTTACCAGGATGACAGGTTATAACGCCGACGAGGTAATGGGTAAAACACCCCGGATACTGCAAGGCCCAAAATCAGACCTGTCCGAATTGCAGCACCTGGGCACAGCATTGCGCAATAGCCAGCCCTGCGAAGTTACCACCATTAACTATAAAAAAAATGGGGAAGAGTTTTGGGTGAATTTTTCTGTTAATCCGGTAATGGACGAAAAAGGCGTTTTAACGCATTATGTGGCCATTCAGCGTGATGTTACCGAACGCAAAAAGGCAGAACTGGAACTTAAACTGTTTGCCAGCGATTTATACGAACGTAATAAAGAACTTAACCAGTTTGGGTACATTGTATCGCATAACCTGCGGTCGCCGGTGGCCAATATTATGGGAATAGCCAATTTATTGGAACTGGACAGTGACGACCCGGACACGGTAGCCAGGTGCACACAAGATTTAAAAACTGTAGTAAACAGGCTGGATAGCGTTATAAAAGACTTAAGCCAGATAGTATCCATCACCGATGGCTCAATTGCCCTTACCAAAGAAAAAATTGATTTAAATGCATTGATAGCACAGGTAGTTGCCGATCTTGACGAGTGCATAAGCCATACGGGGGTCCGGGTTACTGTTCCCCCCGGATCGCATATCCTTTATTCGCATAAGGCTTATTTATACAGCGTATTTTATAACCTGGTAAGCAACGCCATTAAATACCGGTCAGACAATTCACCGCAGGTAACTATCACTATTGATGATGATGTTACGGGCACCATAGTTACTGTAGAAGATAACGGCATCGGTATTGATTTAATAAAACACAGGGACAGTGTTTTCAAGCCTTACAAAAGGTTCAATTTAAATATTGAAGGTAAGGGGCTGGGCTTATTTTTGGTTAAAAGCCATATAGAGGCCCTTGGGGGCTATATTGCTATTGATAGCAAAGAAGGCCGCGGATCTGTTTTTACTATCAGCCTGCCCGCATCCGGCCAATTAGCGCCCGCAGCCATGCAGGCAAGCGAGTATAGTTAACAATATACCAAATTCCCCTGTCATCCTGAGTACGAAGGATCTATCAGCTCTGCATGACCGATAGAAAAGTTCGCGAATAGATCCTTCGTACCTACCCATGACATGTTGTGGAATCCCAGACTTACCTTTAGATTAGCAGAGTAATAAAAAGAAGTAAGTTATTATTGTTGTTGACTTTCTTTTTGCTTCTTTTTCTTTGTTAATAACTGCGATTTTTGTGGAAAAGTTAACAACGGTAAAGGCGATTAAAAGACTTACCAGGTTTTTAGGCCTATACTTCGATTTAATCCTTTACCGTTTGTTTTAAACTGTGGCATCAAATAGAAATTAGAGTTATCGAGGCTCATTATTAAGGTATTGATGTGGCTTAAAACATGTTAACTGTTTATTACATTTAAACAGCGTAAAGATATGGAATTTGAGTTTTTTGTTGGTACAGATGTATCAAAAAATGAGTTAGACTTTGCCGTTCGCCAGGGCAAGCAATTATTGTTTCACCAGGAAATTATCAATGAGCCGGCGGCTATTAAAGCATTTCTCAAAGAGTTAAGTAAGATCCCCGGGTTCACTTTAAGTAACACGGTATTTTGTATGGAACATACCGGTATTTACAATAATCATTTATTGGTTTGCCTGCATACAAAGATAGCCAATATCTGCCTGGAAGCGGCTACACACATCAAAAAATCGTTGGGGAATATCCGAGGTAAAAACGATAAGATCGACGCTATAAGGATTGCAGAATATGCTTATGATAAACGTGAAAAGCTCCGTTTATGGGCTCCAAAGCGTGAAATTGTACAGCAGCTATCACATTTAGCCGGTACAAGATCCCGGTTAATAAAGATAAAAAAGATATTAAATACACCGCTTAAGGAGGCCAGCCCATTTGTAACCAAAGGCATAGCCAAACAAAATCTGAAAGCTTGTATCGGCTCAATAAAAGCTATTGAAGCTGATTTGAAGAAAGTTGATAAGGATATCAATAAGATCATCAGCCTGGACCCGGAATTGAAACGATTATTTAAGCTGGTAACTTCTGTATGTAGTATAGGCGCTGTAATAGCCACCCAGGTACTGATCTCAACTAATGAGTTTAAAGACATTGTTGAAGCCAAGCAGTTTGCCTGTATGGGCGGTATGGCACCATTTACCGAAGAGTCCGGAAAATACAAAGGAAAAGGCCGGGTATCACACATGGCCAATAAAAAGATAAAGACCCTTTTTCACATGGCCGCATTGGTAGCCATTCAACATGATCCTGAGTTAAAACTCTTTTTCGAAAGAAAGGTAAACCAGGATAAAAAGAACAAGATGAGTGTTCTTAATGCAATAAGAAACAAACTCATCTTGCGCATTTTTGCTTGTGTCAAACAAAATAGAGAATATGAAAAAAATTATGCAAGATTAGTTGCATAGATCATAGAAATCGAAGTTTTAAAACTTCGTAAGTCTTTCGCCGGCTTGTCATTCCCCCTTCAGAATTTCGCGAAATTTTACTACTCAGGATGACAGTCTTATATTTTAGCATATCATATCCCTTTCAGAATCCGCAAATTTTACTGCTCAGGATGACAGTCCCTTTCCGCCTCCGCATCCCGGCGCAAAATGCTGTAAACAAGGTTTTGTAACAATCTGGTAACGCCCCATCTGTCAAAATAATAATCCTTAAAGCCGGTCGTTTTTACACCATCACTGTTTACAATACCCTTACTGATAATGAATATACAAGTTAACCTTGCCCAAATCCGTTTTAATACCGAAAGCAACGGGCGCGACAAATGCTGGCGGCTGGTGCTCGATGGTGAAGAGGTGCTGGTAGAATCTGTAAACATCGACGCCCCTGTTTTTACCTCGCGCGATTGGATTGAACCCATCAGCAAATTCAAACACCATATTTCTGTTGCCGATTGCCGCGTACATATCGACGATGCCGGAGCGGCGCTGATTACCGCTATTTGATAGTCGGGTAATCCCAAGGTATTCATTTGAGGAAGCTGGATAAGATTTATTTCGTGCAAGGCGCGAAGATGCAAGGCCAATTTATGTCCCTCAGGGTATCTTCAATGCTATTAAGGAATTGACAGGCTGCTCCATCGGAGCAAAACATTTGTAGCATTTGTAAATCAACATTTTTGCGTGCCGTAGGTACGCTACATAAGTTCCGTACCTACGGCACGGAGCATTATTTTTCTATCTTTTCTACAAATGTTATACCCCTACGGGGTTGAAAACACATAATGGCTTTGAGGGTTCTTTGAAAAAGACTCCTGAAGCCACATGCCTGGTAATGGGCTTTTTCAATACAAAAGCCCCTCAGGTTCCTCTCAATGCTATTAAGTTAAGGAATTAAGGTCGATTGAAATATCGAATACCCAATGTCGAATGATGAAGGGAAAATTTCGGCGTTGGATATTCGGCATTCATTATTCGATATTCTTTATCCTTCCTTTCTTCTTAACTTAATCACATTGGGGTTCCTCTCCGAGAGAACCTGAGGGTACGGAACAACATTTTAATATTACCCGGTATTAAGCAATACTAATCCCTTCTTTCCAGCGTTTCACATCATCACAATCTTTATTAATTACCGGTGAAACCTTATCTTAAATTCCTTGCCCTATTGCAGTTGCTGCTATTAACCGTAGTTGCTAACGCTGCTACCCCGCATATCGACGTTAACCGCACCAGGCAAAAGGCCAAGCAAAGCCTTGCTTATTGTAAACAGAAAGGATACAATACCCGTTACTGTATTTTGATAGATATGAGCCTGCACTCGGGTGTTAAACGCTTTATGGTTTGGGATTTTCGTAAAAACGATACGCTGATTGCCGGCCTGGTAAGCCATGGATGTGCCAATGCGCCATGGTCGGGTGTGTGGACAAAGGACAAACCTGTTTTCAGCAATAGTGACGGCAGCCATTGCACCGCCCTGGGTAAATACCGGGTTGAAGGCAGGGCCTACAGCGCCTGGGGCATCCATGTAAAATACTTTTTAACCGGGTTGGAGAGCACCAATAACAATGCATTGATCAGACAAATTGTATTCCACTCCTGGGACCAGGTTTCCGAAACCAATGTATACCCCAACGGCACACCCGAAGGCTGGGGCTGCCCCGCCATATCAAACAACACCCTGAAAATTGTCGACGCGCTAATCAGGAAGCAAAAAAAACGGCTGCTGATGTGGATATATAGTTAGGGTTGAAGCAAGGATCTGTTGCTGTTCCTCTCAGATAGTCTCCGCAATCAAGTCAAATATTTTCCTCCAGAGGAGTGTAACATGGCTCCCTGCAAAAAAATCCGAAGAGCAAAAAACCTCAAACCGAAATGCCTTCCAATAATTCATCAATGGAGGTAGCTAATGATCTATCCTTCTCAGTAACAATATCTCCCTGATCATGGGTCGAAAGCCAGATTTCAACTTTATTCCATTCATTTTTCCAGGTGGGGTGATGATTATTCGATTCGGCCAGCAAGGCCACCCGGGTCATAAAAGAAAATGCTTCCGAAAAGTCTTTAAATTTAAATGCCCTGTAAAGCTTGTTATCAATTTCCTGCCACATCATTTTTATTATACCTCCTTTTGTTTAACAGGCCAAGTAACATCGTGTTTTATTTATATCTGATAAGGATCAATCCGGGAGAACCTGATGAAACACAAGCAATTCACAATGAGCCGCTTGCACCAAAAAATAAAAATTCGTTTCTTTATATAACCTGCAAATCCAAAGGAATTGAACTACAACTATTATATACCCCAGGAGCCTTGTATTAAGCATGCCATCCAGGCTATTTGGCAGGTTGATACCTTCCACCAGTTTCATAAGGAATACATTATCCCCAAAGGCGTAATAGAGGTTATTTTCAACTTTAGCGACAGCTCATTTATCCCGGCGCAACTTGGCAGCAAAACACATCATTTATCAAATTGCTTTATCAGCGGGTTCAATACAACACCAATACAGCTTCATCTTCCCAAACAACAGGTCTTTTTTGGCGTCCAGTTTCAACCTTTGGCCGTAAAAGAGATTTTTAAGGTGCCGGCCTGCGAATTTTTAAATATTACAGTCGACTTAACCCTGCTTAATCCAGCCTTCAATTCACTTTGGCACCAGCTTGCCGAGCTAAATAATTTTGATGCAAGGGTATCTGTTTTCCTGGGCTGGCTCAGGCCAAATTTGATTGCCTGGCAACCCCGGGAACAGTTAATGAACAGTTTTATTTACGCACCCAATCAACACGACGCCTCTGTAACAGCGCTGGCAAATTCATTATGCTATTCGCCCCGTCATTTATCAAGGAAACTTGTTGATGCAACGGGAATGAATACAGAAGAAATTCTGCTCTATAAAAAATACCTGCATGCAGTGGATTTAATTCATCGTGGCGAATTATCGTTGACGGAAATTGCTTTTCAAAGTCATTTCGCCGACCAATCGCACTTTATCAAAACTTTTAAAGCTTATGCGGCAATAACACCCGGCGAATACAAACGGAACATGAGTAAAATAAAGGGGCATATTTATTCGGATGTCCGTTAAATACAATTCTGCGGCCCGCCCGGTAGCCATCTTTGCAGAAAAAAAACATGAAAACAATAATTTTATTTACCTCTATCAGTATTGCCTGCGGCCTGCTGTTTGTAAACCTGTATACTTCCCTTGTTGATGTAAAATCATGGGGAGGTGATATTCCCCATTCCATTGCTATTACACGAGCGTATTTTAAAACGGTGAACCCGGGAAACTTCTTCAGGTTATTTTCGCCCGTAAACCAGGTGCTGGGCCTGGTAGTCCTTGTACTTTTTTGGAAAACATCCCCTTCCATCCGGCTGTGTTTAGGGGCGGCGCTTGTTTTATACATTTTAGCCGATGTATTTACTTTTGCCTATTTCTATCCCCGCAATGATATTATGTTTAAGACTGCCCAACTCACCGATGTTGATTTGCTTAAAAGAACAGTAGCAGAATGGAGCAGGATGAATTGGCTACGTTCTTTGGTTATACTGGCTGGCCTCTTTTTCTCTTTTATATCGCTGCATAAAATTTATTTGCTTCGGTGTAAATAACAACGCTCCATCCGTCCAGGTTCCTCTTCCAGATGACCTGGGCGGATAAAAGCTATACAAAATCATTAAAAAAAACAAATGATAAGTGCCGTTTTCCAGGCAACCAACATTGAACCACTTACATCAGCCGTGACCAATTGGCAACCACCAGCGTTTTTTGCTGGTGGTGTACCCTCAGGAAGTTTTCGTAATTATTCATTATTTCATCGAATGAAAAGCCACCCGGTTGCCTTCGGTGTCAATAAAATGTCCCATAAAACCATTCGGCCCGATAGAGGTCTTCGGCATAATGACCTTGCCACCGGCCGCTTCTACTTTGTTTAAAGGAACATCCAGATCATCGCCACCGTTCAGGTAGATTAATGCCCCCTGCTGCGATGGCTCATAACCCTCTTCTTGTACCAGGCCGCCGCCAATCTCGCCGCTTTGCATATCCGCCGGAAAAAGGGCGTATTTCATGTCGGGAAAAGGCAGGATCATTTCGATACCCAATACCGCTTCGTAAAAGGCTTTCGCCCGCTCTAAATTTTTGGCTGGAATTTCAAACCAGTTGATTGCATGTGCCATAGTATTTAATTGATTTTGTTAAGTGTTCATATAAAATTTATTGATGTAGTCCCGGTGTTTATACGGGACCAGCACCGAAAAATGATTGCCAAAAACTACTTTTGTCATAACATTTTCGATTTTTGATAGGCAAGCTATTTTCATTGATCTGTGAATTGTTTATACACGTTCATGATTTCGCCCCAGCCCTTATCCATGCTTTCCACAACTTTACCGTTACCCAGCTTGTGCAAATCTTTATGCTCGAACTTAACGCGGGTGGTCTTGGGCCCTTCAGCAATAAACTCTGTAACCACCTCGGTGATCAGGTTTGGGTTGCATTTGAAATCACCATCAATCTGCCAGGCCAATACCAACAGGTCGTAGGGCTGGTAATTGAGCACATAGCCTACATTAGCTTCGCTGCCATCGGTATGCCTGGAATACCAGCGTCCGTTCAGGTACGGTTCCACCACCATTTCGGTCATGGCGGAAGTGCCAATATGATGGGTGCGCGGCCACCACAAATCCATTTTACGGGTAAATACCTCAAAAGCGGTCTGTTGCGAAGCTTCGACCACAAATTCTTTTTTAATCGACGTTAGATTGATGGTTTCCATTATTTCTGTTTTTCAGTTTGTTCTGCCAGGGCCTTAAAGTTCGCAAGGGCATCATCCCAGAATTTATCTAAATAGTTCCTCATGGCTAAAATGCCCTCGCGGTTTAATTCATAAATATTGTTATTGCCCACGGTTTTTAAATTAATGAGCCTGGCTTCTTTAAGCACTTTAAGATGCTGGGAAACAGCAGGGCGGCTAACGGGTAAACCGTTGGCAATATCGACAACTGCCATCGGCCGGTGTTGTAGTTTCTCAAAAATAGCCCGGCGGGTTGGATCGCCCAGGGCGTTAAAAGCTAACTGACTATTCATATTTCAAATAGTAAGCATTTGCTTACCGTAAGTACAAACTTACCAATTATTTTAAAACCTGCAAGTCTTATTTGAAAAATCTTAAATACATGTCGAAAATTGGAACTTTCAGCAAAGTCAAATCCCTCCTACTTAAACACAAAGGCTGTTACAAGAACTGTAGCAGCCTTTGTGTTTGCCAGTTATACATTGTTCATACGCCCCAGCATCTGCAAGAAGTTAATTAATGAACGCCGGCATCCCCTTGCGTTACATAAGTTACAAGAACTTTTTGATTTTTTGTTTTGTAAAGAATGAGCATCTATCCAAAGAATAAACTTAAAAGCCCCTAATCCTTTTTACATATATAGATAACCGTCCCTGTCAATCAACGGTAAGTCCCCTTTACTCTCCGATACTAAAAGGAACGTTTATCGGGGTATCCCATTTGGTATCAAGATCTACGTTAAACCCTGTATTTTTGTCAAATAATTTTCCTGAAAAAGTATACTTTGTATTGATTTTAATATCGGCATAGGAAATCTCTTTATGCCCTATTATTTTACCATTAACGTCTAAACAGTCGATGCTGATAGTCGGGTAAAAAAATGGCCAAACTGGTGTACTTACCGTAAATCCGGCCTTCCCTTTATCGATACTTTTTACGGGGAAGGAAAAGTGCGCCGTTGGATAAGGGTCAATGATGTCATGCTCATGAGGATCTCCAATACCCCAATGCAGATCAAAACCTCGTGGAAAATCAACAAAACTCAATTTAATTGTTGCTGCCTGCTGTGGTAATGGATCGGTAATTTTAACGGCAATTTCACTGATTGCCCGGGTAAGAATTACAGACTGATTTACGGCACCGCTTACCGTTAATATAATTTCTTTAAAATAGGTATCATAAATGGATGAATTGTTGTAATAAAATATCGGATCACCATACAGTTGTGCCGCTGTTTTTCGCTCATACTTAACATTTGCCGGCGCTTGTCCGCCAACCAGGTAAATAATATAGTCGCCAGCCGGAAGTTTGTCACTTATCATTCCAAAATTTGGATCGGTAGATTTTTGGGTGATCTGTTTATAGGGCTTTACAACATTGTTCTCGTTAAAAGCACCTGTATCTACAAAATATTGCAGATATTTAATCTGGTCTCTAAGTGAAGTTACCCCCACCGCATTAACAGCTTGTTTTGAAACATTGCTGGTAAATTGTGAAAGGTTGAACCCGACGGTATAAAGCTTTCCCGGGCTTACCGCAGGTTTGTTGATTTTACCATAATTGCCTGATTCTTTTTTACAGGAGCATACAGCAGCACAAACTGCCATAAGCAGGATTACTTTGTTTTTCATGAC
>Ga0075366_10000763_pt1 | contig 15294 bp, 13 predicted proteins | sample EndMethybrTD3031_FD_72351 | JGI IMG/M metagenome (GOLD analysis project Ga0075366, IMG submission 72351) | Populus endosphere microbial communities from Tennessee, USA - Endosphere MetaG P. TD hybrid TD303-1 | ecosystem: Host-associated > Plants > Roots > Endosphere | place: USA: Tennessee...
ATGCGGGCGCATTGATCAGCGCAAGCGGCGTCCGCTCACCCATGGACATCGCTTCTCCGTTGAAGGTGCGGTAGCCCATCAGCGTCACCGCGCAATCCGCCACCGGCGTCTGCCATGGGCCGACCATCTGATCACGCGCCGTGAATGCACCGACGCTGCGGTCACCGATATTGATGAGAAAGGATTTGTCGGCGACGGCGGGCAGGCGCAGCACGCGGTACGCGGCTTCCTTCAGCGTCATCCCGGAAAGATCGAGCGCAGGCAGTTGTGCACGCCGGGACTTCACGTCGCGATGCATGCGCGGCGGTTTGCCGAGGAGCACGCTGAGTTCCATGTCGACGGCATTGTTCCCGAACAACCGGTCTTCGACGACCAGGTGCTCGTCCTTCGTGGCGCGGCCCAGCACGGCAAACGGGCAGCGTTCGCGTTCACAGAATGCGCGGAACGTCTCCAGCGATTCTGGCGCGATCGCGAGTACGTAGCGCTCCTGCGCTTCGTTGCACCAGATTTCCTTGGGACTCATGCCCGGCTCTTCGGACTGCACGTCGCGCAACTGGAAACGCGCGCCGACGCCGCCCCCATGCGCCAGTTCGGGCAACGCGTTCGATAGACCGCCGGCACCCACGTCGTGAATCGAGAGAATCGGGTTCCTGTCGCCCATCGTCCAGCAGGCGTCGATGACTTCCTGGCAGCGCCGTTCGATCTCCGCATTGGCGCGTTGCACTGAATCGAAATCGAGTGCCTCGGTATTCTGGCCGGACGTCATGGACGAGGCAGCACCGCCACCCAAACCGATGCGCATGCCGGGGCCGCCCAGCTGAATGAGCAGCGTGCCTTCGGACAACGGCTTCTTCTGCGTGTGGCTTGCGGCGATGTTGCCGAGACCGCCCGCGATCATGATGGGCTTGTGATAGCCACGCATCACGCCTTCAGCGGCCTGCTCGTAGGTGCGGAAATAGCCGCACAGATTGGGCCGGCCGAATTCGTTGTTGAACGCGGCGCCGCCGATCGGCCCGTCGATCATGATCGAGAGCGCGGATGCGATGCGCGAGGGCTTGCCGTAGTCGCCCTCCCAGGGCTGCCGGTTGCCGGGCAGATTCAGATTGGATACCGAGAACCCCGTGAGACCCGCCTTGGGCTTGGCGCCGATGCCGGTCGCACCCTCGTCGCGGATCTCGCCTCCCGAACCCGTCGCCGCACCAGGCCACGGGGCGATGGCCGTCGGATGATTGTGGGTTTCCACCTTCATCAGGATGTGCGTCGCCTCGGTCGAATAACCGAATGCCTTGCTGCTCCCCTGCCCGGCATGGCGCGGATAAAACCGTTCAATCTCCGCACCTTCGATTACCGATGAGTTGTCGGAATAGGCCACGACGGTGCCACGCGGCGAATGGTGGTGGGTGTTCCGGATCATGGCGAAGAGGCTCTTGTCCTTGGCTTCGCCATCGATAGTCCAGCTTGCGTTGAAAATCTTGTGACGGCAATGCTCGGAGTTGGCCTGCGCGAACATCATCAGCTCCACGTCAGTGGGATCGCGCTTCACGCGGCTGAAATAGTCGAACAGGTAGTCGATTTCGTCCGGCGAGAGCGCCAGGCCCATATCGGCATTGGCCCGCTCCAGGGCGGGCTTGCCTTCCTTCACGACCGGGACGGTTTGCAGAGGCAGGGGCTGCTGCGCCACGAACAGTTCCGCCGCGTCCTCATACTGCTCTCGCACCGTTTCCGTCATCGGATCGTGGATCACCCGCAGGACCGCGTCGACCATGGACGGTGAAGTATCCGAGGCGTCGAGATGAAACACGACGCCGCGCTCGATGCGGGCCACGGCGTCGAGGCCGCAGATGCGGGCGATGTCCGTCGCCTTCGAGGACCAGGGCGATATCGTGCCGATGCGCGGAATGACCAGGAACATGCGCCCCCGCGGCTCATCCTTGACGGCGGTGCCATAGGTCAGGATGCGTTCCAGCACCTCGCGCTCCTCGCTTTTCAGCTCGCGCTTCAGCAAAGCGAAATGGACGAACTCCGCCGTGAGCGACTTGATGCCGGGATGTGCCGCCTTGAGCGGCGCAAGCAGCTTTTCAATGCGGAATGAGGAAAGCGCAACGGGGCCACGCAGACGGAGCGGCGCGGCGATGAGAGGGGCGTTCATGAGCGATGGGCGGGGCAGAGTGGGCCCGGGACGGTTCCTAAGGCCGGTTTCGGCTGCACCGGCCCCGCGAACGCTCGGGCGAGGCGCAAATTATACAGGAGCGGGCTTCCCCCATCTCAGCCGCACCCTGAGCCTACGCAGACTTTCCCGGTCGGCACTGTCGGGCAGCAGCGTGATGACTTTTCTCGGTATCCAGCGGCGCGCTCCCTTGGGGCGGAATCCCAGCGTCACGAGCCAAGGCGCCACGAAGCTGCCTTCGAGAATCTCTCCTTCGACGCGCCTACCGTTGCGGTATTGCACCTCGATCCGGTCGCCGGCCTCTTCGGCGTCTGCGGGACGAATGCGCACTGCGGTCGCAAACCATGGTGCATTCAGCCACCCACTCTGCCTCATGCAGAACCACAGGCTCAGCGCCAGCGCCGACTTGAGCATAATGTGTGTTGCAATGGGCAGCGCCGACACCCACACGGCCCAAACGGAGACGGCGTGCACGGCAATGAGCACCACGGCCATCAGCCGCGAAGGTCGAATGACCACGTCGATAACTTGATTGGACTGCAAGCCGCCCCCAAATCAGCAAGAATGTCACCTTAACCGAAGACGCGAACCATGCACCCCGATTGGCAGGATTTTCTGAAACAGCAAGGCGCCGCCATCACGGCAGGCGCGGTGACCGGATTCGGCAATGCGGCCGCTGAGCGCGCCGCGCTGCAAGCCGGTACCGTCCTTTGCGACCTATCGCACGAAGGCCTGATCCTGGCGTCGGGCGATGATGCGGCGGCGTTCCTTCACGGCCAGTTCACCAACGACGTGCAGGGCCTGAGCGAAGGCGATGCTCAGCTGAACGGGTATTGCGCCCCCAAGGGGCGGCTGCTGGCGACATTCGTCCTGTGGCATGCGAAGCAAGGCTATCTCATGCAACTGCCGCGCGAACTGGTCGAACCCGTACGCAAGCGGCTGTCCATGTTTGTGCTGCGGTCGAAGGTAAAGCTCGAGGACGTAAGCGATCAATGGGTCCGCCTTGGTGTCGCGGGCCCAGACGCGGAGTCGCTCCTGCGCGGCCATTTCGGCGGCGTCCCGGAACGCGACATGAGTACCTGGCACGGCGGCGAGGCGGGCAAGGGTGTCCGCATCATTCGCCTGTCCGCGCAGCGCTTCCAGTTGATCGGCGGCCCCGAAGCGATGCAATCCGCATGGAACGCGTTGGCGGCCAACGGGACCAAGGCGGGACGCAGCGCCTGGGACTGGCTCGGCATCCATGCCGGCGTGCCCACCGTAGTACCTGCAACGCAGGAAGCGTTCGTACCGCAGATGGTGAATTTTGAACTGATCGGCGGAGTGAGCTTCCGTAAAGGCTGCTATCCCGGCCAGGAAATCGTTGCCCGAACCCAATATCGTGGCATCCTGAAACGCAGAATGGCACTTGCCCACCTGGAAGGCGGCGAGGCTCCGCTGCCCGGAGACGCCGTATACAGCGCGGAATTCGGTGACCAGGCGGCGGGACATATTGTCAACGCGGCAGCGGCGCCTGCGGGCGGCTTCGACCTTCTTGTCGTGGCGCAGATCGACAGCCTGCGCGGCGGCAAGCTCACGTGGAAAGCGCTCGACGGCCCAGCGCTTGATCTGCGATCCCTGCCCTACGCCGTGCCATTTTCAGAATCCGAGGAGTTGCAACGCGCATGACCGACGACATGGATTTCACCAAGCCGGAGGCGATGAATCCGGCCCCGGCACAAGCTGCACCCGTACCGGCGGCGCCTGCTGCACCAACCCGCAGCCCCCTCTACGACCCGATCGTCGCCATGAAACTGTTCAAGGCGTTCGGCAAGCCGGAGCAGGCCAAGTCGGGTGAGAGCTTTTTCGAGGAACACGACAAGGGCACCAAGCTCGGCATCTTCAAGAGCGCGGGCGCGAATCGCATGTACCTGCTGCTCTCCGGAGAAGTGGCGCTGACTGCGGGCGGGCGTGTACTGGACACGGTAAGCAAGGGCGAGATCTTCGGCGAGATGGCGCTCGTCAGCCAGACGCCGCGCAGTGCGAGTGCCACCGCAAAGGGAGATTGCCAGGCTTTGTCACTGGACGCGCAGCAATTCCAACTGGCCATCCAGCAGATGCCCGAGTTCGCGCTCATGCTGATGAGCGTGATGTTCGACCGCTTGCGGCTGGTTGCAGCACGCCTTGCGTCGCGCAAGACGAAACTCGCCGACGACCGTGTCCGCGAGGGCCAGGTCTTCGATGCGAAAACGCTCTCAGATCTCCTGAGCCAGCTCGACCACCCGACGCAGCTTAGGTACAACACCGAGAAGATCATCATGCGCGAGGGCGAAGCCGGCGCCTACATGTACGTCGTGCTGTCCGGGCGCGTGGGCATCGTCATCAAGGGCACCATCGTCGAGAGCATCGGCGTGGGCGGGACGTTCGGGGAAATGGCGCTGGTGGATCAATCGCCGCGCACGGCAAGCGCCTACGCGCAACAGGACACCGAGTTGCTGGCACTCAACCGGGCTGCGCTGCTGCAGCTCGTGAAGCAACACCCCGCATTCGGGGTGGCGCTGCTGAGAGCCGTCGCTGACCGCCTGCGCTACATGAACGCACTCCTAGCCTGACATTGCATCGCCTTCGGCATGGCGACGTGCGGAAGGCTCGTCTCTTTGTAACACTGGTCCGTTCTCAACGACGCTGACCGTAGAAAGAGACTGCACGCGCAAGTGCATGCAGTTTGAGTCCTGCCGCTTTGCAAGCCGTATGCATGCCGGCTTGTGCCAATCGGTCAACAGCACGTGAATTTTTCTTGGGCATTCGTGCGCTAAGATGCATCGCTGCCTTCAAACAATTCAAATGCCCGCCTGACTCTTGCCTCAATCCGCCGCAAGGCCGCTTCTCGCCCTCGCCCTGATGTGCCTGCTCTGGGGCTACAACTGGGTCGCCATGAAAATCGCTCTACGCCATGCCGGCGTATTCGACTTCACAGCGTTGCGTATCGCGTTGGCCGCCATCATGCTTTTCGCGGCGGCTGTCGCGATGCGCAGACCGCTCAAGCTCCACGCGTGGAAAGCCGCGCTGGTCGTGGGTTCGGTACAGACCGGCGGCTTCCTCCTGTTCTCGATGTGGGCACTTTCGCTCGGGGGTGCGGGCCGCACTTCGGTGCTCGTGTTCACCATGCCGTTCTGGACCCTCATCTTCGCCTGGCTGATTCTCGGCGAACGCATGCGCGGGCTGCAATGGCTGGCTGTGGCGATAGCGTTCACCGGTCTCATGCTCATCGTCTCGCCGTGGCACCTCGAAGGATCGCTCGCCGCCAGTCTTGCCGCGGTCGCGGCCGGCGCGATGTGGGCGCTCGGCACGGTGCTCTCCAAGAAGATGGTGCCGAAGAACAGCGTCGATCTGGTGAGCTTTGCTTCGTGGCAGATGCTTGTCGCAACAGTGCCGCTCGCCATCGCGGCATTTCTCGTCCCTTCGCAGCCGATGAACTGGAATGCCGAATACGCGGTGTATTTTGCCTATGCGACGGTGTTTGGCACCGTGATCGGCTGGTTCCTCTGGTTCTACGTGCTGAACCACGTCACTGCCGGGGTTGCGACGCTGAATTCCCTGGCCATTCCGGTCGTGGCGGTGTCATCCGCCTGGCTGCAACTGGGAGAAAGACCACCCAACCATGAACTGGCGGGAATGGTCCTGATCGGTGCCGCGCTGGCGCTGTTGGGCTGGATCGCCCAGCGCCAACCGAAGCCCGACTACGTGGGCCCGCCTTCAGCCGCCGACTGAGCTATCCGCCGCATAGGGCCAGCGCGACTGCCTGAAGCGTCTCGCCGGTCCCTTGATCCTGCACGAACGCAACGGCGCCGAGATCCTTGAGTTTCCAGTTTGCAGGCAAAGGCACATTGCGCTGCAAGTTGAAACGCCCCTGCGCGTCAGGACCCAGCGGTCCGATCAGGTTGCGCACCGCATGATCATGCTTGAGCGTGACGCCGCGATTTTCGCCTGCGGTGATGCGGCTCGTCAGATTGTTCTCCGTGATTGCGACAAACAATCTCGCATTCTGCCCATCTGCGCCTGCGGTTAGGTCACCGGTCGCGGAGAGGATCAAGGAACTGTTTGCGGAGACAACGCCGACTTCGATCCTGGCGCGCGGCTGGCGTGCCCGCGCCTTGGTCAGGCTGGCTTCCAAGACCGTCTGTCGAAACCAGCCACGCAAGTCCTGTCCGTCGAGTACCACCTGGGGGGTATAGGCCACCCGGCCGCCCTGACGGCGCACCCCGGCGCGCTGCCTCTCGCCGAACGCGGCTTGGCCGAACTCGTCCTTCCAGCCGATGTAATCCCAGTAGTCGACGTGAAACGCCAGCGGAATCACACCGGATGAAGCGGGCTTGAGCGTGGAGAACCATTTGTCGGCCGGAGGGCAGCTATCGCAGCCTTCAGAGGTGTAGAGCTCGACGATGGGTACCAGCTTTGCGCTGCTCGCCGCGGTGCAGGTCGCAGCATCGGCGAGAAACGGCGCACACAATGGAAACAAGGACGCGAGCAACAGGGCTTTGGTCATGGACGACATACCTCGCAATGAGTGCGAATGGGTGTCGAGTAGGTCGCCCCTTGGCGCCGCCGCTTACATGCAAACGCTAATAGCGCGGCTTTTTCTTGGCTGCTTTGTAGCGCTTTACGCCGTCGAGAATGGCTTTCTTCGCTTCTTCAGCCTCAAGCCAGCCGGCCACCTTGACCCATTTGCCCTGCTCGAGATCCTTGTAGTGCTCGAAGAAATGCGCAATCTGGCGCACTGTGTTCTCCGGAAGATCGCGGGGCGAACGCACATTGCGGTAGATGGAAATCAGCTTGTCGATGGGGACGGCGAGCAGCTTTTCGTCGTCGCCCGCTTCGTCCGTCATCTTCAGCATGCCGAGCGGGCGGCAGCGCACGACCACGCCGGGAATGAGCGGGTAAGGGGTAACCACTAGCACGTCGACAGGGTCGCCATCTCCCGACAACGTGTTCGGGATATACCCGTAATTGCAGGGATAGTGCATGGCGGTGGACATGAAACGGTCGACGAACAGTGCACCGGTTTCCTTGTCCAGCTCGTATTTGATCGGTTCGCCGTTCATCGGAATTTCGATGACGACGTTGAAGTCGTTGGGCACATCGTGCCCGGTGGTCACTCGGTCCAGGTTCATGGGGGGCTTTTCAACTCACGGGAAAGTCATTACCCTACACCCCAGTGGCGCCGTCGCTGCAGGACTTGCGCGGCATATTTGTCTCGAATATGCGTGCGCGGTGTGCGTATCCCGCGAAAATGACCGGTGCCGGAAGTGTCGGAACAGCTGTCATTATCGCGTAACCTCGACAAAAGGAACATCGTGCACGCCAGCCACCGCCATCAAAAGGGCCAGAAGCATCAGCGCCCGAGCCGTACTCAGCAAAAGTACGAGCAGCGTTACGACCAGGCAGAGCTGGAGCCCGCGAGCGACCTCGAGTTCGAACTGGCGCAGACGGAAACCACGCGCCGCTTCCCGCTGATCCTGACGCTCGACACCAACGGCATCCCGCATCGCTGGATCAACTGGCAGCACGCCGTCTGGTATTACGCCAAGAACCGCATCGCCTGGGAGACCGGGTCCGAAGCCTTCACCGTCACCGGCGGCCGCTGCAAGAACACCGGCGAAGTCTCGACCGTGACGGCCGCCTCCATCATCGCCATCAAGGGCAAGGCGATGGCGATCAAGGGCTTCAACCAGGTCCCGCCGCTCAACAATCGCGAGCTCTTTCATCGCGACCGGCACGTCTGCGGCTATTGCGGCGGCCTGTTCTCGCACTTCAAATTGACGCGCGACCACATCATTCCCTATTCGCGCGGCGGCCACGACACATGGATGAACGTGGTCACGGCATGCCGCAGCTGCAACGAGAAGAAAGGCAGCCGGCTACCCGAAGAAGCGCGCATGGAATTGATCTACGCTCCCTATGTGCCGAACCGCGCGGAGTTCCTCATCCTGGCCAATCGCCGCATCCTTGCCGACCAGATGGAGTTCCTGAAGCAGCACGTCGCGGCGAACAGCCGCGTACATTTGGCTTAGTCCGGCGGCGAATAGCCGCGACACCTAACTTGATCCGGCGGCGAATAGCCGCATTCATCTGGTCCGGTCCAAGCAGCGATCAGTCGCCTATCCCTCGCGCTCCAAAAGCATCGCATCCCCATAGCTGAAGAAGCGGTAACGTTCCAGCACGGCGTGTTCGTACGCCTCGCGGATATTCCCCTGCCCCGCAAATGCCGACACCAGCATCAGCAGTGTGGACTTCGGCAGATGGAAGTTGGTGATGAGCCGGTCCACCACGTTGAACCGATAACCCGGTTTGATGAAGAGGCGCGTCTCGGCCTCGCCGGCGCGCAACGTGCCGTCCTGCGACGCAGCCTCAAGCGTACGCAGGCTCGTCGTGCCGACGGCAATGACTCTCCCCTTCTTCTCCCGTGCGCGCATGATCGCATCGACGGTTTCCTGGCCAACCCGGTACCACTCCGCATGCATGATGTGCTGATCGACGTCGTCGCCCCGCACCGGCTGAAACGTACCCGCACCGACGTGCAAGGTCACGAAAGCCGTCTCCACGCCCTGGGCGCGCAGCGTGGCCAACATCGGTTCATCGAAGTGCAGGCCCGCCGTCGGCGCCGCCACCGCACCTTGATGCCTGGCATAAACCGTCTGATAGCGGTCAATATCATCCGCCTCCGGGGTGTGGGTGATGTAGGGCGGGAGTGGTGTTGCGCCATGCCTTTCCAGCAGCTCGAAGACCGTGGCGTCGCCCTCGAACTGCAACTCGAAGAGATCGTCATGCCGCCCCCCCATCGTCACGTCGACGGTGCCGGCCAGCCTCAATCTCGTCCCTATCTTTGGCGACTTGCTGGCGCGCACGTGGGCCAACGCACGATGCGCGTCCAGCACGCGTTCGACCAGGACCTCGACCTTGCCGCCTGATGCCTTCTCGCCAAAGAGCCGCGCCTTGATGACGCGGGTATCGTTGAACACCAGGATGTCCCCTGCCTTCACCAGCGACGGCAGGTCTGCGAAGCGCCGATCCACGAGCGCACCGTTTCGTCCATCTACATGCAGCAACCGGCTCGCGGTCCGCTCGGACGCAGGGTGCTGCGCAATCAACTCGGGTGGCAGGTGGTAGTCGAAATCAGAGAGCTTCAGGGACATATCGGAGGCAGTCGGCTATAATGCGCCCCTCGCTTCGAGGGCGGCCAGATGCTAGCACGGCCCCTTGAAGACGGCGGGGCTACCACCTCGCGATGCCGGGCTTCCCTGCCCGCTTCAACTCCTCGCCGGGATGGCGGAACTGGTAGACGCACGGGACTCAAAATCCCGCGGTGGCAACATCGTGCCGGTTCGATTCCGGCTCCCGGCACCAGCATTCGCTCTTCATGCGCAGTAACAGAACCCGCTTCCTCGATCGAGAAGGCGGGGGCATGCACACTCAGCCGCACACAGACAACGGCACCGCTACGCCACGCCCATCCCCGCAAAATCCGTACTACGCCAGAATGCCAAGAATCTCCCGCCATATTCTTGCAAATTGATTAAATATCAAAGACAAATATAGCAAGTTGATCAATTTAATTGACCATCTTGCATATCCGCCCCTCTTGAACGCCTGCGAGTTCGATCTCCCAAAAAGCTCGGATTTTTCCCGCGCTTCAGAATGGGGCACCAGTGCACCATTTTGGCAAGAACGGCACTTTGCTCAAATCGACTGTCATATTTGAGCAAAACGCAGCACTGATTTGTCATTTTGAATTTTTTCTATCTCGCCATACCAGAAAATATCGCAAACCACTATTGACGCACGTCAAATCACCATCCCAGAATGCGCCAGCCCAGCTTGGAGAACCCGTGCTGGCGCTACAACAAAACCTACTCAAATATTGGAGGGATTCAATGAAGTTTCGCTTTTTGCTGGCAGCAGCAATCGCTTGCGTTTCTTTTGCGACTCAGGCCCGTCAAAACAATGTGATCGTGAGCCTCGCGGCAACCGATCGCACCACCACCGCCGACCAGGAAGTCATGGTCGACCTCACCTTCACGAACACCGGCTCCGAAACCGTCCGCCTGCTCAAATGGTTCGTGCCGGACGGCGACCTGGAAGACAGCGTGTTCATGGTCATGCGCGACGGCAAGCCGGTGCAGTACGTGGGACCGCACTACAAGCGCGGCGTACCCACCCTGCAGGACACCGTTACGCTGGAACCCGGCGCCACGCTCACCCGCTCGGTCGACATCGCCGGCTACTACGATTTCTCGGCATCCGGCGTCTACACGATCCAGTACGGCGCGGTCGGTGCGGAGTTCGTCGCCGCCCAGGACCGCCGCTTCCGTCCTGATCTCGCCAAGGGGTTGGCGATGATGGCGGAAGACGGGTCGCTCGCGTCGAATGAAACCGCCATGTGGATCGATGGCCGTGCCAACGCCCTGCCGGAGCACAGTTTCGCCAGCATCGCCAAGGCAGGCAGCATCGGCTATTCCGGCCGTTGCAGCAGCTCGCAGCAAAGCACGCTCGTGAGCGCCGTCAACGCGGCACGTACCATGGCCAGCAACTCGCTCACCTATCTGAACGGGACCCCGGGTTCGAAGCCGCGCTACACCACGTGGTTCGGCACGTACTCTTCATCCTCCTGGAGCACCGTGCGCTCGCACTACACCAACATCGTAGATGCGCTCAACAACCAGCCCCTGGTACTCGACTGCTCCTGCAACAAGAGCTACTACGCCTACGTCTATCCGACGCAGCCGTACAAGGTCTACCTGTGCCGCGCCTTCTGGTCGGCCCCGTTGACCGGTACCGATTCCAAGGGTGGCACGCTCGTGCATGAACTGTCGCACTTCAACGTCGTCGCGGGCACGGACGACTGGGCCTACGGCCAGAGCGCAGCCAAACAGCTTGCGCTGTCCGATCCGGCCAAGGCGCGCGATAATGCCGACAGCCATGAATACTTTGCGGAGAACACCCCCGCGCAGAACTAGCCGTGCCGAACTGGCCGTGATAGCGCCGCTACCTGAACGCTTTGCCGCTTGGGTAGCGGCTTCCCTGGCCCTCTGCGCGACGCCCTGCATGAGCCACGACGCACTGGACTGCAAGCTCGCCATACCTGCCGTCGTCAAGGCTGGTGCTGCCGGCTCTCCCACAGGGTCTCCCGCCAACCCCCTCGCCATCCCCCTCAAGTTCACGCTGCAAAACCGCGGTAAGGTCTCGCTGCGCGTGCTGAACTGGAACACGCCACTGGAAGGTTTTTTCGGCAACTATCTGCTGGTCACCGGCCCCGATGGCCCGGTGCCCTATGAAGGTCCGATGGTCAAACGCGGCGCGCCGGAACGCGATGAGTACGTAGTCATCGCACCGGGGCAAAAGGTCGAAGCCGATGTCGATCTCGCGCTGCCCTACCGCATCGTCAAGCCAGGCCGATACAAGGTGTCCTACGTGGGCAGCCTGTTTGACGTCACCACGGCCGCCATCCCGCGCAAGCTCGAGCAATTTTCCGCGATGAAGCTGCATTGCGAGGCGATGGAGTTCGAGCTGCAGACCTCGCCTCCGCGCCGATGAGCGGACTTTCGCCTGCCGAGCCTTACTCGGCCGGCTTCTGCGAACGCGAATACAACGCCCGGGCTACCGTCCCGGAGCATAAAGATTTCCTGGTCCGCTGGGCCTCGCGCTCCGCGATGGCGCGCGAAAGACTCTCCTGTTATCCCGATCTTGCCTACGGAACGGGAGAGAAGCACACGGTCGACCTGTTTCCCTGCACCGACTCGCGCGGACTGCTGGTATTCATCCATGGCGGCTATTGGCGATCGCTGGACAAGAGCGATTTTTCGTTCGTGGCGGAGCCCTTCGTAGCACACGGAATCGCCGTGGCCGCCGTGAACTACTCGCTCTGCCCGGCGGTGACGATCGCGAGCATCGTCGATGAGTGTGCCAAGGCGTTTGCCTGGATCGACAAGGCCACGGACCGCTTTGGCCTCGCTGATAAACCGATCGTCATCGCGGGTCACTCCGCTGGGGGACATCTCGCCGCGATGCTGCATACGATGGATTGGGACAAACGCGGCGTGAACGTCGCGCGCATCAAGGGCACCACGGCGATCAGCGGACTCTACGACCTCGAACCACTGCTTAACACGAGCATGAATGGCGACATCCGGCTCGAGCGCACACAGCTTGGTCAGATCAGTCCGATACATCTCAGCGCCCGCCTCCAAAAACCGCTACTGCCGTTCAGCGGATCGTTGGAGAGCAGCGAGTTCCAACGTCAGAGCCGTTTGCTGCATGCCGCATGGCCCGCCCTGTGCCGCGCGCCGGTGAATCTGCCGGGATGCCACCATTTCAGCGTCGTCGATCACTTCGCGGACCCGGGCGGCATCGCATTTCGCGCCACGCTGGCGCTGTTCGGCTGACCACCGTACCGTTCGTCGCTGAGCCCCGCAGGCCGCCCCCTGGCGGCGGGCTATAATGCCGCGCTTTCGTTCCTACAACGATTTTCGACAAGGGCCTGCAATGTCCACCCCCGATCTCTCAAAATTGACCATCGCCCGGGACGCCAAGTCCTTTTCCGGCAAGCGCGGCTCGCGCAAGAAATACTGGATCGGCGCAGCTGTATTGCTGGTTATCGTGGCGTCGGGCGCGGTCCTGCGCGGCGGTGGCGGCGCCCAGCAGGTCGATCTGGCAATCGTGGCATCCGCATATCCCTCGCAAGCCGTCACCATCCTGAATGCGACCGGCCGGGTCACCGCGCAGCGCAAGGCATCGGTATCCACCAAAGCGACCGGCCGCCTGGAGTGGCTGGGCGTGCAGGAAGGAACCCGCGTCAAGGCAGGCGAGGTTATCGCTCGCCTAGAAAGCCTGGACGTCAACGCATCGCGCGAGCAGACCACCGCCAGCGTGCGCGCCGCCAAGGCCAACCTGGAGCAGGGAATGGCCGAGCTGAAGGACGCCGAATCCAATCTGAAACGATCAGAGGATCTGTACGGCAAGACATTCATTTCCGCGGCACAGCTCGATTCGGCCAAGGCGCGTTACGACAAAGCCAGGGCCGCAGTGTCCAGCCTACAGGCCGCCATCGGCGTCGCGGAAGCGAACCTGAAGTCGGCGACGGTATCGGTCGAGCAGACGCTGATCCGCGCGCCGTTCGACGGCATCATCCTGACCAAGAACGCCAACGTGGGCGACATCATCACCCCGTTCTCATCCGCAAGCGACACGCGAGGTGCGGTCGTCTCGATGGCCGACATGGACACGCTCGAAGTGGAAGCGGACGTCTCGGAAAACTCGATTTCCAAGATCAAGGTCGATCAGCCGGTCGAAATCCAGTTGGACGCATATCCCGATCTTCGTCTCGCCGGCTCGGTGAGCAGAGTCGTGCCGACCGTCGACCGCAGCAAGGCGACGCTGCTGGTCAAGGTCACATTCAAGGATCGCGATCCGCGCGTGCTGCCCGACATGAGCGCCAAGGTGGCGTTTCTGTCGCGTGAGCTGACGGCAGCCGAGCGCAAGCCCGTTGTGGCGCTGCGCCCCGACGCCGTCGTGAAACGCGACAACGTCGACGTCGCATTCGTGACGGACAAGGACATGAAGGTCAAGCAGACGCCCGTCACGCTGGGGCAGAAACTCGGCGACGTGGTGGAAGTGAAGGGCGTGAAGGCAGGCGACAACGTGGTTCTCAAGCCTGCCGAAAAACTGAAGGATGGCGCCGTCGTCATCCAGGTCAAGAAATAGCATGACCGCCGCATCTCCTCCGCTCGTCGAGATCCGCAATCTGGTGAAGTCGTATCAGCGCGGAGATCAGATCGTCCCGGTGCTGCAGGACATCACGCTGAACATTCCCCGGGGCGACTTCATCGCCCTCATGGGTCCCTCAGGCTCAGGCAAGAGCACGCTGCTCAATCTGATCGCGGGCATCGACAAGCCGGACAGCGGCATCCTGCGCGTCGACGGCGAGGACATCACGAAGCTGAACGAAGCGGAGCTCGCGGACTGGCGTTCGGCGCACGTCGGGTTCATCTTCCAGTTCTACAACCTCATGCCGGTACTGAATGCGTACGAGAACGTGGAGCTGCCGCTGCTCCTCACCAGCCTCTCGCGCGCCGAGCGCCGCGAACGCGTGGAGATGACGCTTGGCATGGTCGGCCTGGCGGACCGCATGGACCACAACCCCAACGAGCTTTCCGGGGGGCAACAGCAACGTGTCGCCATCGCGCGCGCCATCGTGACGGACCCCACGCTCATCGTTGCGGACGAGCCGACAGGCGACCTGGACCGCAAGTCCGCCGAGGACGTACTGGCGCTGCTGCGCAAACTGAACAGCGAACTGAACAAGACCATCATCATGGTGACGCACGATCCGCACTCGGTGCAAAGCGCCCGCTCCGTCACCCACCTGGAAAAGGGCGTGCTGGTCGATACGCCGGTTGCCACCCACTGATGTATTTCCTCAAGCTCGTCTTCAAGAATATTTTCCGGGCCAAGCTGCGTTCGGCACTCACGCTGGTGGGCCTGGTCGTGGCCATTGTCGCGTTCGGACTCTTGCAGACGGTGGTCGATGCCTGGTACGCGGGTTCGAACGCAGCGTCGGCCTCGCGGCTCATTTCGCGCAACGCCATCTCGCTGGTTTTCGCGCTACCGCTCTCGTACAAGGACAAAGTACGCACCATTGACGGGGTCAAGGCGGTATCGTTCTCCAACTGGTTCGGCGGCATCTGGAAGGAACCGAAGTATTTCTTTCCCCAGTTTGCAGTTGACCATGAAACATTTTTCGACCTCTATCCGGAATTCATCGCCAAGCCCGACGAGCTACTCGCCTGGAAACGCGACCGCCGCGGCGCGATGGTCGGGCGCAAGCTGGCCGAGATGCACGACTTCAAGGTGGGCGACACCATCCCGATCAAGGGCACCATCTATCCCGGCACCTGGCAGTTCACCGTGCGAGGCATCTATGACGGCAAGGACGAAACCACGATCACGCGCCAGCTCTATTTCCATTGGGACTACATCAACGAGGAATTGAAGCGGATCGCGCCGCGCCGCGCGGACCAGATCGGCGTGCTGATCCTGGACGTGACCGATCCGAGCCGCGTGGCCGACATCAGCAAGGCAGTCGATGATCAGTTCCG
>Ga0075366_10000764_pt1 | contig 15294 bp, 16 predicted proteins | sample EndMethybrTD3031_FD_72351 | JGI IMG/M metagenome (GOLD analysis project Ga0075366, IMG submission 72351) | Populus endosphere microbial communities from Tennessee, USA - Endosphere MetaG P. TD hybrid TD303-1 | ecosystem: Host-associated > Plants > Roots > Endosphere | place: USA: Tennessee...
GTGCCAATAACCGTTTTTCACCTACAAACTCACGCTCGCGTCCGCCCGAGAAAAAGAAAGTTACGTGCGGATACTTTTCTGTTTCTGCAATACGGATCTGCGTTTTGCCTGCGTTCTGCAAAATTTCACCTAACGTTTTGGTCAGGTCTTCTTTATTAAAAACCACCTGTACGTTTTTAAACGTTTCATCATATGGTGTCATGGTGATGTAACGGATGTTTAACGGGTGCAGGTTGTATTCGGGAAATGATTTTTGAGTTAACGCGATGCTGATCTCGCGGCCCCTGTCGGTACGGAAATTAAAGCAAATTACTACATCGCCATCTTTTATAACAGCTAAAGGCTTGCCTTCGGCATCAACCCTTACAATAGGTTTAATAAATTCATCAGTAACGCCACCTTCGTATGATTTTTTGATCAGGTCGGTTATATGTTGTGTGGCTTCACCTTCGCCATTAACCATCAAGTCATAAGCCAGTTTAACGCGCTCCCAACGGTTATCGCGGTCCATGGCATAGTAACGTCCAATCGCCGTGGCTATTTGTGCAGATGTGCCTGCGATATGCTCTTCTAGCTCAGTAATAAAACCTAAGCCCGATTTAGGGTCGGTATCGCGGCCATCTAAAAACGCATGGATAAATACATTATTTATATCCAGTTGCTTAGCTGCATCGCAAAGGCCCTTTACATGCCTCAGGTGCGAATGAACGCCACCATCAGATACTAAACCGATAAAATGAACATCTTTATTGTTTTGCTTGGCGTATTCAAAAGCATCTTTTAATACGGGGATGGTAGGTAATTCGTTATCATCAACAGCCTTATGGATGCGGCCTAATTCCTGGTAAACTACGCGGCCTGCGCCGAGGTTCATGTGGCCAACTTCGGAGTTGCCCATTTGTCCTGCCGGTAAGCCTACCGCAGTGCCAGATGCTTCGAGTTTGGAGTTTGGATAGGTTTGCAGCATTGAATCTACAAAAGGGGTGTTGGCAGCCAATATAGCGTTCGACTGATCGTTACGGCCGTAACCCCAGCCATCAAGGATAATTAATGCAAGTTTTTTTTTATTTTCCACATTGCAAATATAAATGCAACGAGGTACTTATGGCTATAAATTTTGAATTTAGATTTATACTTACATACAGCCGGTTGTAAGTATAATAATTTGGTGCAAAAACTGTTATATTTAAACATCGGCTTTAAAAAAGCTGTTCTGCCTATTATCAATTGTAACTTTAAGCCGCCTTATAACGTATTTATTATATGAAGTTGCTTTACCTATCGTCGGTCATATTTTTTTTGCTGATACCGGGCGCGGTATTGGCTGATGCCTTAGATAATGTTGCCAACTTAATAAAGCAGGGCAGCAATAAAGAGATAGGCAAACTGTTTGCCCCTACGGTAGAGATGACCGTAATGGCCGACGAACAATCGTACCCGCAAACGCAGGCCACATCTATGCTGGGCGATTTTTTTGCTAAACATAAGCCTCAAACAATAAAGTTGCTCCATAAAGTAAACTCCAGCGCCACTATCCAGCTTGGTGTGTATATTTTAACTACTGCCGATAAACAGGAATACCGCATTGCTTTTACCCTAAAAGATGTCGGCGGCACCATGCGCATCATCGAATTTGGAATTGAGGATGAGAAGGTGAAGTAGAATTTTTGAATTTGAAAATAAAACAATTTGAAAATTTGAAGATTTGAGAATTTGAAAATGTGGGAGAGTCGCCGAACCCGGATTGAGCAGATTGGATTGCTTTTAAAACTTGTGGGTACACATTATATTACGGATAATTCAATTATCTCATTAAATTTTAACAATAAATAGAATAAAGCCATAGCCCCAAAATTGGTGCGTCCCGAGATTTGCTTCTCCTCATTTTCAAATTCTCAAATCTTCAAATTCTCAAATTAAAAAAAACGTTACTTTTGGGGCTTAAAAGGTAATATCTTGGATAAAGAACTTGTTGACCAATTTATAATTAATGCTTTAAAAGAAGATGTTGGCGACGGCGACCATACATCGTTATCAACTATTCCGGCCGATACTATAGGCAAAGCACTGCTTTTGGTAAAAGATGAAGGCATTTTAGCAGGTGTTGAACTGGCTATCGAGATATTTAAAGTAGTTGACCCCAACCTTAAAGTGTCCATTTTTTTGCAGGATGGTACTACTGTCAAGTATAAAGATGTGGCGTTTGAAGTAGAAGGCAGCGCCCGCAGCATCCTGGTTGCCGAGCGTTTGGTACTGAATTGTATGCAACGGATGTCGGGAATTGCTACAAAAACCCGGGAGATAGTTGATTTGTTGAAGGGTACCAATACAAAAGTTTTGGATACCCGCAAAACAACACCGGGCTTGCGTTATCTCGAAAAATGGGCCGTAAAAATAGGCGGAGGTGTAAACCACCGGTTTGGATTGTATGATATGATATTGATTAAAGATAATCATGTTGATTATGCAGGCGGTATAAGGCAGGCAATTGATAGTGCAAACCAGTATCTTACAGATCATCATAAAAAGCTTGCCATCGAAATTGAAGTACGCAACCTGGAAGAATTGGAACAGGTATTGCAAACCGGCAACATAAACCGTATCTTGTTAGACAACTTTAGCTTTGCCGAACTGCGGCAGGCGGTGAATATCATTAACGGCAGGTTTATAACCGAAGCTTCTGGTGGTATAACAATTGATACGATAAGGGAGTATGCGGATTGTGGGGTTGATTATATATCTGTTGGCGCGCTCACGCATTCGGTAAAAAGCCTCGATCTTAGTTTAAAGGCTGTAAAGTAAGTTTTTGCTGTACCTTGTTTAACCAAAGCTTAGGAACTGGCTGCCCGGAACCTGGAGTTTAACGCACCGCTTTAATTATGATTGGAGTTTTAGTACGATATCAATTTTGTAATATTGCAGGAACATGATTAACGTATACTCAGTTTCGGCACTCATTCTGGCCTATCTCTGCGGATCTATCCCCACCGCTGTTTGGATTGGTTTGGCATTTTACGATATCGACGTGAGGGAGTATGGCAGTGGTAATGCAGGCGCAACCAACACCTTTAGGGTATTGGGCAAGCAGGCGGGTATCCCTGTAATGTTGCTTGATATTTTAAAGGGGTGGACAGCTACCAACCTTGCTTTCTTTATCGGGGTTTCTACCACCGGGGCTTACAATTCTGCAAGCTATATGAATTACGCGCTTGCTTTGGGTGTAGCTGCAGTTATGGGGCATTTGTTCCCGATATTTGCCGGTTTTAGAGGCGGCAAAGGCGTTGCCACTTTATTTGGAATGATTTTGGCTATTCATCTGCATGCCGCTTTACTTTGTGTATTGGTATTTGTGGTGGTATTGCTATTAACAAAATATGTGTCGCTTAGCTCAATTGCAGCGGCCTTTACATATCCAATAGGGGTTTCGTTTGTTTTCCCTACGTCGATAAGGTCTGTTGTAATTTATGGGATGTGTATTTGCTTGTTAATATTGGTAACCCATCAAAAAAATATCGAACGCTTATTAAAGGGCACCGAATCGAAAGTTAATTTTTTAAAGAAAAAAGCTGCCTAATCATTATGAAAAAGTTTCTGCCTGTATTTTTAGCAATAACCATGGTTATTGCTTTGTTCTCGTGTTCAACAGTGCCACTTACCGGCCGTAAACAATTAAGCCTGGTTGGCGATGCCGAAGTAAATCAATCTGCCGCTGCCAGTTACAGCCAGCTGTTATCTGATCCTAAAACAAAGGTTATTAGCAGTGGTACCGATGCCCAGCGTGTAAAACGTATAGGTAGTAACCTGGCCGTAGCCATTGAAAATTATTTAAAAAACAATGGCTATGGCGATCAATATAGCTTTAAATGGGAGTTTAACCTGATCCAAAGCCCAGAAGTAAACGCCTGGTGCATGCCCGGCGGCAAAGTAGCTGTTTATAGCGGCTTATTGCCGGTAGCTAACACTGACGCCTACCTGGCTGTTGTAATGGGTCATGAAATTGGCCACGCCATCGCCCGGCACTCTGCCGAACGGATTTCGCAGCAAACATTGGCGCAATTTGGGGGCTCGCTTGCGGGTGTAGCTGTTTCAAAACAATCGCAGGTTATGCAAGGCCTGTTTAGTCAGGCGTATGGCGTAGGTACACAGGTTGTATTGTTAAAATACTCCCGCGACCAGGAATCGGAGGCCGACCGTTTGGGTTTAACCTTTATGGCGATGGCCGGATACGATCCGCATAATGCCGTTGCATTTTGGCAACGTATGGCTGCCCAAAATAAAGGTGGCTCGCCGCCTGAATTGTTGAGTACCCACCCGTCCGACGCTACCCGGATAGCCAATATTCAAAACCTGATACCCGAGGCGATGAAGTATTATAAAAAATAGTGAATAGTGAATTGTGAGTGGTGAATGGTCAGTAGAGAGTGGTGAGCTTTGGTCGGCTTATCAATTAATTCAGCTATTGTCAACCAATCGCTATTCACCGCTCAATACTGACCACTCACTGCTCACCATTCACCATTCACCACTCACCAAATGCCTAAACGACAGTTTTTAAATGCACAGTGGAAAAACCTGGTGATGCTTAATTACGAGGTCGATGCCACGATACTTGATGCGTATTTGCCACCCGGTACCGAACTTGACTTATGGCAGGGCAAAGCGCTGGTAAGCATGGTTGGCTTTATGTTTTTGGATACAAAAGTGCTTGGCATTAAATGGCCATGGCATGTAAATTTTGAAGAAGTTAACCTGCGCTTTTATGTAAAGTATTTTAACGGTACAGAATGGAAGCGTGGCGCTGTGTTTGTGAGCGAGATTGTGCCCAAAAGTATGATAGCGTTAATAGCCAATAATTTATACAAGGAGCATTATGGCGCCATGCCCATGCGTAGTTCAATAACTGAAACCGGCGATAACCATACTGAGTTTTTATACGAGTGGAAATTTAAAGGTAAATGGAATAAACTGGGCGCTACTGCCAGTAACGAGTTGCTTGATATTGAGCCTGGCAGCCCCGAAGAGTTTATTTTTGAGCATTATTGGGGATACAATAAACTAACCACCCTAAGTACTATGGAATACCAGGTTGAACACGTTGCCTGGCAAACCGGTAAAGTAAAAGATTACATATTTGATGCCGATATAGCCGGTTTATATGGCGAGGCGTTTAAACCTTATTTGCAAAAGGAGCCGGTGTCGGCCTTTTTTGCGGTTGGATCGGATATTAAGGTAAGGATGGGGGATAAGATTGTGGTAGTAAAATAGTAATTGGCAGAGTACCAGGTACGGAAGTCATATTTACTCTGTTGATCTATTTACGATCTCTTTTAATATCGGATTGCATTTTTATCGCTGTTTCCTCAGACAGAATACCAATAAAATCGGAGGGCTTACGATTGCTTGCCGGTTTACTATCACTTTCTAATTCTTTTAAGTTCCTATGCGCTGATATAATTTTATTCCACTCCTCGATAGGAATAATTACCGCAATACGATTGCCCCAATTATCACAAATGTATTTTAAACCCATTAAACAAAAATATCAAATACAAATTGTGTAGACAATAATTACGTTTTTAAAACGGCGTGTTTTGTTGTGTTCCTCTGGAACACACGTGTCTTGTCTGTATTCTACAAAGCTTTAGCCTCTCTGAGGCTGCAAATGGGATTTCTTATGGCAAAAATCAGATAGAGGACTGAGCGTTGACAGGCTGTTCCAGAGGAACAAAAGCTTGTAGAAAATAATTCAGCCCGTGTTTGCTCCAGAGGAGCAGTACTACACAGCGGCTATCCGCCCAAAACCTCCAGCACTGCCTTCGCTTTCAACAAACATTCCTCATATTCCTTCTCCGCATCGGCATGGTAAGTAATAGCACTGCCGGCATGGAACGATAAATATCCGTTATTGGCATTGTACAGCAATGACCGGATTACCACATTAAAATCAAAATCGTCATCCGGACTGAAATAACCTACCGCTCCTGAATAAACACTGCGTTTGCTGCGCTCGTATTGTTCCATCAATTGCATAGCATTTATTTTAGGTGCGCCAGTCATACTGCCCATAGGGAAAGTGTTTTTGACGGCTTGTATGGCGGATATGTCGTCTTTCAGTTCACATACTACTGTCGAAATCATTTGATGCACATGCCGGAAACTGTGAATGCCAAAAAGCTCTTCCGTTTTTACTGTGCCCTGTTTGGCCGATTTGGTGAGGTCATTACGCACCAGGTCAACTATCATTACGTTTTCCTGTAGTTCTTTCGGGTGGTTACGTAACTCTTGTTTAACCAGTTCGTCGGCCTGTAAGTCGGTTTCCCTTTTTGCGGTGCCTTTTATGGGTTGCGATATAATTTTGCTGCCCCGTTTGGCCAAGAAACGTTCGGGCGAAGCTCCTAATATGTAATTATCCTGCCACTTAAAAAAAGCAGAAAAAGGGTTAGGGGACAGGCTGTTCAATTGCAAAAACACCGAAAGCGGATCCATGCGCACATCATCAGCATAAAACTCCTGGCAAAAATTGGTTACGTAGATATCACCCCGGGTAATATGTTTCTGGATGGCGGTTACGGCATCAATATATTCCTGTTTGCTAAACCTGCTTTTTAAATTTACCGGCGGCTGGGCAAAGCCCGCTCTTAATACTTGCTCATTTATGATATTTAAAACCCATTGTGGCTCATCGCTAATGATCTCGGCTTTGTCATCGTTAATAATTATAAGATGCTCTGGCGCAAAAAAGTAAAGATCAGGAAATTGGAGGTTATCCGGATTTTGGGATGATAACTTTTCAAGCTCATTTTTCAGGTCGTAGCCCCAAAAACCGCATAGCCAATCCTGGTTGTTTTTGCGGAAGGCTTCCAGTTTATCGAATGCATTGCCGGTATCCGCTGTTATTGCTGTTTTGGCGCCAATGGCAATCAGTGTGTCAAACTTGCTGTATGGGTCATCAAAACCATTGGAGTCGAGATAGCATGCCGTACTATATGACGATGCCCATTGCAGTGCTTTAAGCTTAAAATTTTGCAAATCGTCTACCTGTACTATCACCCTGCAAAAATAACCAAGTAAATGAAAAAAGGCCGGGTATCCGGCCTTTTTATACTCTCGTTTCGAATTTGTGATTACACAAATTCAGAATGTATGTTAGTGCAATACTAAAGTTTGCTTCCTGTCTGGGCCTACAGATAAATATTTTACCGGTACACCCAGCTCTGCTTCCAGGTAATCAATGTATGATTGCAGCTTGGCAGGTATTTCATTTAATTCGGTAATCCCTGTCAAATCTTCGTTCCAGCCATCAATTTCTTTCAATACAGGCTCGGGACTTACCGAGCAAATATCATACGGCATATAGTCGATAGTTTCGCCTAAATAGTTGTAGTGGGTACAAGCGTAAATTTTGTCGAAACCGCTTAACACATCAGCCTTGGTCATTACTAATTGAGTAACGCCATTAAGCATTATAGCGTATTTTAAAGCCGGCAGATCAATCCAGCCAGTACGGCGGGGTCTGCCTGTGGTTGCGCCAAATTCGTGGCCTATGCGGCGTAATTCTTCGCCTGTTTCGTCTTCAAGCTCGGTCGGGAAGGGGCCACCGCCAACACGGGTGCAATAAGCTTTAAAAATACCTATCACATCGCCAATTTGCTGCGGGGCAATGCCTAAACCGGTACAAGCGCCCGCGGCTGTAGTGTTTGATGAAGTAACAAACGGGTAGCTTCCAAAATCAATATCCAGCATGGCACCCTGTGCCCCTTCGGCCAAAACTTTTTTACCTTTTTTAATATAGTCGTTAACCAGGTGTTCCGAATCAACCAGCGGGAATTGCTTCAGAAACTCAATGGCCTCAAAAAACAAAGCTTCACGTTCCGAAAAGTCAGCTACCTCGCCATACATAGCAGTAAGCATAGCGGTATGTTTATCAACCAGTTTCTGGTAGCGCTCTTTAAAATCGGGCAAAGTAATATCGCCGATGCGCAAACCATTACGGCCGGTTTTATCCATATAAGTTGGGCCGATACCTTTTAATGTCGATCCGATTTTACCTTCGCCCATTTTCTTTTCAGATGCAGCATCAAGCAGTTGATGGGTAGGTAATATCAGGTGTGCTTTTTTCGCAATCAGCAGGTTCTTTTTAGCCAGCAGGTCGTGGCCCGCATCTTTCAATTTATCTATTTCCTTTTTTAGGGTAATAGGGTCAATCACTACACCGTTACCAATAAGGTTCATGGTGTTTTCAAAAAATATACCTGAAGGAATAGTATTCAAAACGAATTTTTTACCGTCAAACTCCAAAGTATGCCCGGCATTAGGGCCGCCCTGGAAACGTGCAATCAGGTCATAACCTGCGCTAAGCACATCAACAATTTTTCCTTTACCTTCATCGCCCCATTGGAGGCCTAATAATACGTCAACAGCCATTAATTTATCGTTTTCTTGCTAATAATGTTCTCGTTGGCCCGGGCTTTCATAAGCCACAGGTCGAGTATATAATTTTTAATTTCTTTCGAAAATTTATCTTTGATAGTGTTCCAACTAACATGTGTTAAACTCGCGGCATCTTCCAATTCTACTTCACGAAAATTTGACAAACTTTTTAAAATTGATGCCAAATCATGATTCGGATATTTTCTTGAAAAAAAACCAATCAACCCGGCAAATGTAAAAACATTTAATAACTCATACAGAACATAATAATCTTTCTTTGAGTAAGATTTTACTGTATTCAATTTTACCGATGCGGTAGCATCCTCGGAACGAAGTAATTGATCGGGTGGATTGAGGTTCATCAACTTCAAATTGGCCCAACGTTGGGATTTTTCTCGATACTATTCATATCAACATCCCAAAATGCCTGTTTGCTTAAAATAGGTTTGTTCATGATTATACCCTTCGGTCACAATTGCCTTCACGTAACTTGGCACAGTTACCATAAAGGTTTAAAGAGTGGTGTTTAATATCAAATTTCAGAATATCGCCCATCATGCTCTGGATCTGCTGAATCCGTGGGTCGCAAAATTCAACTACTTTACCGCAGTCGATGCAAATAATGTGGTCGTGCTGTTTGTAACCGTATGATTTTTCAAACTGCGCCATGTTTTTGCCAAACTGGTGTTTGGTAACCAGGTCGCACGATACCAGTAATTCAAGCGTATTATATACCGTAGCGCGGCTAACACGGTATTTTTTATTTTTCATGTGGATATAAAGAGATTCCACATCAAAGTGATCTGAGCGCGAGTAAATTTCTTCGAGTATTGCAAAACGCTCCGGCGTTTTGCGCAGGTTTTTATTTTCAAGGTAAGCCTCAAAAATTTTTTTAACCAATGCTATAGTATCCGGTTGAGCCATAATGGTCTGTTAAGCAGGCAAAGTTATTAATAATTTGGTTAAGATAGAGTCAAGAGTCAAGAATCAAGAATTAACACAATTTTGATAAATGTATTTTTCCCGTCTTGATTCTTGACTCTTAATTCTTGCTTCTTCTTCACGAATTCTTGCTTCTTCCTCAAGACGCTTTCTCAATCACCGAATCAAACCTGTTTACGCCGGTAACGCCTTTAATCAGTTTTATTTTTTTGATCAGGTTTTCCAGGTGGTCGGTGTCGTTTACGTAAACCATTATGGAGCCTTCAAAAATGCCATTATCGCTATCTACAGTGATAGAGCGGATATTTACCTTAAAGTCGGTTGATATAACGGTGGTAAGCTTATTAATCAATCCTACCTCGTCAATACCGGTTATTCGTAAACCTGTCAAAAATGCAAGCTCCTGTTGGTTGGTCCAACGGGCTTTTACAATCCGGTAACCGTAGTTGGCCATTAGTTTGGCCGCATTAGGGCAGTTGGTACGGTGTATTTTAATGCCGTCGCTCACGGTCACAAAGCCAAAAACGTCATCGCCGGGGATGGGGTTACAGCAATTGGCCAGTTTATAGTCAATTTTCTGCATATCCTCGCCAATCAGCAACATGTCGCTGTCTTTCGATTTCAGGTTACGAATAAGGTTTTGAACCTGCTCCTGCTCAATTTTATCCTGGGGCTTGTTCTCCACATTTTTTTCAAAAGCCTGGTATTCTTTCAGGTCCTTCATATCTATCACGCCCTTGGCAATGTTATAGAACAGGTCCTGGGTTGATTGCAGCTTGAAAAAGTAGCTCAATTTGTGCAGGTTTTCAGAGTTGTAGGTTATTTTAAGCGATTTCATTTTACGCTCCAATATCTCTTTACCGTCCTCGGCGACCTTGCGTTTTTCTTCTTTTAAGGCCGATTTTATTTTGGCTTTTGCCTTTGCAGTAACCACAAAGTTAAGCCAATCCTCTTTAGGCGTTTGCTTGCCCGAGGTGATGATTTCCACCTGGTCGCCGTTTTGCAGTTTGTAGCTTAAGGGCACCAGTTTATGGTTCACCTTGGCGCCAATACAACTGGCGCCTACATCGGTGTGTATCTCAAATGCAAAATCAAGGGCAGTGGCGTTGAGCGGCAACTGGATAAGCGCCCCCTTTGGGGTAAAAATGAAAATTTCATCGCTGAACAAATTCATTTTGAAATCGTCAATAAAATCCAACGCGTTCGTATCAGGGTTTTTAAGCATATCCCTTACCTTTTGCACCCATTGATCAAGTCCGCTATCAGTTGATGACTCTTTGTATTTCCAATGCGCGGCAAAACCTTTTTCGGCAATCTCGTTCATGCGTTTGGTACGTATCTGCACTTCAACCCATTGCCCGCGCGGGCCCATTACGGTGGTATGCAATGATTCATATCCATTTGCTTTAGGCGACGAAATCCAGTCGCGCAACCTATCGGGGTTAGGGCGGTATTGGTCGGTAACTATACTGTAGGCCTTCCAGCAATCGGCTTTTTCCTGGTCGGGCGCACTGTCTAAAATTATCCGGATGGCAAAAAGATCATACACCTCCTCAAAGGGGATAGATTTTTTCTTCATCTTGTTCCAGATGGAGTGAATGGATTTGGGCCTGCCAAATACATCAGCATGAATTTCCTGGGCCTGCAGCGCCTTGTTAACCGGCTCAATAAAGTCGCGGATAAACCTTTCGCGTTCCGCTTTTTTCTCGTTCAGTTTCTTTTTGATAAACTGGTAAGTTTCGCGTTCCATGTATTTCATGGACAGGTCTTCCAGTTCAGATTTTATAGCGTATAAACCCAGCCTGTGCGCAAGGGGGGCGTACAGGTAAACGGTTTCTGACGATAGTTTAAGCTGCTTGTCTCGCGGCATAAACTCCATGGTACGCATGTTATGAAGCCTATCTGCCAGTTTAATCAATATCACCCTGACGTCGTCGGCCAGGGTAAGCAGCATCTTACGGAAGTTTTCGGCCTGTAACGAGCTGTTGGTATCAAATACGCCCGATATTTTGGTTAACCCATCAATAATTTTGGCCACCTTTTTACCAAACTCCATTTCAATTTCATCCAGCGTCATGTTGGTGTCTTCCACCACGTCATGCAGCAGGGCGCACACTATTGATGTAGTGCCAAGGCCAATCTCTTCGGCGGCTATCTGGGCTACGGCAATAGGGTGGTATATGTAGGGTTCGCCACTTTTACGGCGCATGTCTTTATGGCTTTCAAGAGCCATATCAAAGGCCTTGCGTATCATCCGTTTATCACCCTTTTGCAGGGTCGATTTACAGGCGCGCAGCAAAGCACGATATCTTTTTAGTATCTCATTCTTCTCGGCTTCCAGATCAATCTCTATCTCTTTCATATATGATATAAGCGGTACAAATAAGATAAACTTGTAATTGAAAATTATTATTACAGATTATATTAAAATACCACAAAAATTTCCTTTAATTTTGTTTTAAGTAAAAATATGAAATTTATTGGTTTTCTGTTGATGTTTTGTTGCTTAGTGGGCCAGGTAAGGGCCCAAACAGATAAACCTGCACCTATGGTACTGGGCAAAAATGATACCATAAGGGTTGCCGTAACCGATGTTGACGGAGAACTGATACCCTGGGTAGTTTGCCCGCCAATAAGAATTGTTGATACCCGCATATTTGCCAGCGATGCCGATAGGGATAATTACCGCCGTTTACGGTATAATGTGATGAAGGTGTTGCCTTACGCACGTTTTGCAGGCCAGAGGTACGCAAAATTGCAGCGCGACCTGGCTTTAACCGGTGATAAAAAGAAGCAGAAAGAATTAATAGGTAATTGCGAAACTGAAATTAAAACATTGTTCAATAAGGAAATTAAAAATCTGACAATTAGTCAGGGTGAAGTGCTGATCAAATTGATTGACCGCGAAACCGGGCAAACAAGTTATACTATGGTTAAAGAACTTAAAGGTGGTTTTAAAGCATTTATGTTTCAGTCTGTAGCCAGTATATTTGGCCACAATCTTAAAGAAACTTACGACCCTGAAGAGCAGAGAGATATCGAGGCCATACTTACCCAGGCCGGATATAATTCCACTAACTACTGATAATGGATAACACAAGCGTCTACAAGTTTAGCGTTCAAAAGTTAAACGGTGATGATATCAGCCTGTCGGCTTATAAAAATAAAGTACTCTTAGTTGTTAATACCGCCTCCCAATGCGGCTTTACACCACAACTTAAAGACCTGGCCGAATTAAAGAACCAGTTTAAGGATGCTGATTTCGAGATACTCGCCTTCCCTTCAAATGATTTTGGCGGGCAGGAGCCATTGGAAGGCGCTGCTATAGCTGCCTTTTGCGAAAACGTTGGCACCAACTATCCTATATTTGATAAAATCAGGGTCAGGGGACCTTTTGCACATCCTCTATACCAGTTTTTTGCGGATAAGAAAGCAAATGGCAAGCTTAAGTCGGTACCTAGATGGAACTTTCATAAATTTTTGATTGATAGAGAAGGACACGTTGCCGAATTTTATTTCCCTTTTACCAAGCCTACTTCTTCAAAAATCAGGAAAAAAATTGAGCGCCTTTTAGCGGCCGCCCATTAACATAACACAATAATGAAATTAGATATTTTAGTTTTATCGGTACATCCCGACGATGCTGAACTTGGATGCTCGGGCACTATTTTAAAACATATTGCCCTGGGCTATAAAGTTGGTATTGTTGATCTTACCCGTGGCGAATTAGGTACCCGTGGCTCGGCAGAGATCCGTGAACAGGAAGCTACAGCCGCCGCCAAAATATTGGGCATTGCAATAAGGGATAACCTGGCTATTCCGGATGGTTTTTTTGAAAATACGCGCGAATACCAACTTAAGGTGATTGCCGCCATCCGTAAGTATCAACCCGAAATTGTAATAACAAATGCTTACTATGACAGGCATCCCGATCATGGTCGCGCTAATGAACTTGTAGAGGCATCTGCATTTTTATCGGGCTTACGTAAAATAGAAACATTTGAAAATGGAAAACCGCAACAAGAATGGCGGCCCAAACAGGTATTGCACTTTATACAGGATAACTATATAAAACCCGATATTTTAATTGACATTACCGAATACTGGGATAAAAAGGTGGAGAGTATTTATGCTTACGGTTCGCAGTTTTACAATCCCGAATGGGAAAATGAACCCCAGACCTATATATCAACCCCCGAATTTATAAACGTAGTTGCCGCTCGTGCCAGCGAATTTGGTAAAAGTATTGGTGCTAAATACGCAGAGGGCTACACCAGTAGGAAAATTTTAGGGATAGATAATTTATTTGCTTTAAAATAATATATTATTTAACTAAAAATAAAATAAGCCAATGTCTTTTTAGGATATTGGCTTATTTTATAATATTGGTTAAATATTTAAGCTTTGATATATTCAAAGCGATTATTTTCATTGCTTCTTTCTCGTCGAAGTTTATTTTCGTTTGCCAGTTTTAAAAGGATGCCCGAAAGTTCTGAAGTTTTAAAATCCGAATCAAATTGCTCTTTACAGTAGTTGGCTATTGACGAGATAGAACGTTGGGTATCAAAAAAGTCGGTGCTTAATAATTGGTTTAATATTTTTGTTGCACCTGGCTTTTTACGACCCGAAATAGCAAAATTTTCATCGTCTGGGCGTATTTTGCGCCCTTTTTTGCTAAAAAATTCAGATCCATCGGCATCCGCCTTTTCCGACTCAATCATTACATCCAGTAGTCTGTCAATAATTCTTACCTGTACAGCTTCCGACTGAAATGAGTTAACAACTTCCGCTACCTCAACAAGTTGTTTCTTTAATTTCTCTATATGTTTGCTCATGATGAACTAGATTTGATTCTAACTGGAATTGTCAAATCTAATGGGAATAATAATTAAAAATATAGCGTATTTTGGTAAAAAAGTTGTTTATGTTAATATTTTGGCCGTTTTTGCTTGGGCAAATGGCAAAACATATATTAAATATTAAACAAGATTGGCTGTGAGTGAGAACCCCTTTGATTTATAATACTACCTATAATAATGTTTTGGCTATTTTCTCCAGCATTTCAAGCCCGGTATCTATATGATTTTTTTGGATAATAAGCGCCGGCCTGAAGCGGATGCTCTTATCGCCGCAGCCTAAATACATCATATTATTATCCAATCCTTTGTTGATAAAGGTATCACGTTTGTTTTTGTCGGGGAAATCAAAGGCTGTAAGCAAGCCCTTGCCACGTACGTTACTGATGATGGGTACCCTTGCCGAAATTTCACTGAGTTGATTTTGCAGATAGTCGCCCATTTCGGCGGCATTTTGGCAAAGGTTATCTTCCTCAATTACTTCCATTATTTTTGATGACCTTACCATATCAACCAAACTGCCACCCCAGGTGGAGTTAATACGCGATGAAACATGGAATACATTATTCTCAATCTCGTCGACCCTGTTACTGCATAATATGCCGCAGACCTGCATTTTCTTCCCAAAAGCTAAAATATCGGGACGTGCTTTTGGGCCAAAATGCTCATGGCACCAAAATCTGCCGGTAAGGCCAACACCTGTTTGTACTTCATCATAAATTAACATAGCCTCATATTCATCGACAAGCTCGCGCAACTTTTCTAAAAACTCCTTACGTACGTGGTTATCCCCACCTTCTGATTGTACAGGCTCAATAATAATAGCGCAAATATCATCTTTGTTGTCCTCAAAAGCTTTCCTGATCTGGGCTACCGATAATTGCTCGCGTTGCAGCAGGTCTTTGTGATTGGCATCGCTGTATGGGAAATTCATGTACGGTACCGATACCCTTGGCCAATCAAATTTGGCAAACCATTTGGTTTTATTGGGCAGTGTATTGGTAAGGCTGAGGGTATAGCCCGACCGGCCGTGAAAAGCGTGCTCAAAATGGATTACTTTAAAGCC
>Ga0075366_10000765_pt1 | contig 15289 bp, 7 predicted proteins | sample EndMethybrTD3031_FD_72351 | JGI IMG/M metagenome (GOLD analysis project Ga0075366, IMG submission 72351) | Populus endosphere microbial communities from Tennessee, USA - Endosphere MetaG P. TD hybrid TD303-1 | ecosystem: Host-associated > Plants > Roots > Endosphere | place: USA: Tennessee...
TGACGTCCTTCCCGCGCTGGATCCCGAGGAACACGGGGTCCTTCACGGGCCGCGCCGGATCCTGCGGATCGCGGAAGCAGGTGCCGGGGAGGTCCGTGCAGACGACGCGCACGCGCAGGGTTCCGATCTCCGCGGCGGTCCGCCGGGCGCCCGCCACGCCCTACGCCGTCTCCGCGCGCGCGGCGCGCTGCAGGCCCAGCTCCTCGACCGCGATCTCGCGCATGCGGTACTTCTGCACCTTGCCCGTCACCGTCATCGGGAAGGCGTCGGTGAGCTTCCAATAGCGCGGGATCTTGAAGGTGGCGATCTGGCCGCGGCAGAAGGCGGCGAGATCGTCGCCGCTCACCGTGCGGCCCTCCTTGAGCTTGATCCAGGCCATGACCTGCTCGCCGTACGTCTCGCAGGGCACGCCGATGACCTGCACGTCGGAGACGTCGGGATGGGTGTACAGGAACTCCTCGATCTCGCGCGGATAGATGTTCTCGCCGCCGCGGATGATCATGTCCTTGATGCGCCCCACGATCTTCACGTACCCCTCCGCGTCCATGGTGGCGAGGTCGCCCGTGTGCATCCAGCGTGCCTCGTCGATGGCGGCGCGGGTGGCCGCGGGGTCGTTCCAGTAACCCAGCATGACGCTGTAGCCGCGGGTGCAGAACTCCCCGGGCATGCCGCGCGCGACGATCGCGCCCGTCTCCGGGCTCACCACCTTGATCTCGAGATGGGGATGCACGCGGCCCACCGTCGACACCCGTCGCTCCACGGAATCGGTGGTGAGGCTCTGGGTGGAGACGGGCGAGGTCTCCGTCATCCCGTAGCAGATCGTGACCTCGCTCATGTGCATGAGCGCCTGTACGCGCTTCATCACCTCGATCGGACACGGTGAGCCGGCCATGATGCCCGTACGCAAGGTGGAGAGGTCGAACTCCGCGAAGCGCGCGTGGTCCAGCTCGCCCAGGAACATGGTGGGCACGCCGTAGAGGGAAGTGCAGCGCTCGGCCTGCACGGCCGAAAGCACCGCGATGGGCTCGTAGGCTTCGGCCGGCACCACGATGCAGGCGCCGTGGGTCGTGCAGGCGAGGTTTCCCAGGACCATGCCGAAGCAGTGGTAGAAAGGGACCGGGATGCAGACGCGGTCCGCGTCCGAATAGCGCAGCGCCTCCCCGATGAAGTAGCCGTTGTTGAGGACGTTGTGATGGGAGAGGGTCGCGCCCTTGGGCAGGCCGGTCGTGCCCGACGTGTACTGGATGTTGATGGGGTCGTCGAACTGCAGCCCCGCTTCCCGCTCCGCGAGGCGCGCCTCGTCCACTCCGTCGCCGGCGCGGAGCAGCGTTTCCCACTCGTCGTCCAGCACCAGCGCCTCCCGGAGGGACGGGCAGCGGCCTCGCACCTCGCCGAGGAGCGCGACGTAGTCGGTCCCGCGGAAGCCGCGCGCCAGCAGGAGGAGGCGCGTGCCGGACTGGTTCAGGGCGTGGGCCAGCTCCATCGCCTTGTAGGCGGGATTGATGTTGACCAGGATCGCGCCGATGCGCGCGGTCGCGTATTGGGCGATCACCCACTCGTAGCGATTGGGGGCCCAGATGCCGACGCGGTCGCCCTTCTCGATCCCGCGCGCGAGGAGCCCCCGTGCTGCCCGCCCCGTCTCCGCCCAGAGCTCGCCATACGTCGCCCGATAGCCCTGATGGGCGACGACCAGCGCTTCGCGAGCGCCTGATCTCTCGACCGTGCGCCGCAGGTTGGCCCCGATCGTCTCGCCCAGGAGCGGGACGTCGCTGGCGCCGTGCGCGTAGGAGGGCGCGCTCACGGATACCACCCGATCGGCTTCTCGCTGAGGTTGATGTGCACCTGCTTGACCTGCAGGTACTCCTCCACGCCCCAGGGTCCGAGCTCGCGGCCGATGCCGCTCATCTTGTAGCCGCCCCAGGGCGCCTCCACGAACGTCGGCTGCATGTGGTTGACCCAGACCACGCCGGCCTGCAGCCGCTTCACCATGCGCAGGCACTTGAAGATGTCGCGGCTCCAGACGGCGGCGGCCAGGCCGTAGACGCTGTCGTTCGCGATGCGCAGGGCTTCCGCTTCGTCGTCGAACGGGATCACCGCCATCACCGGCCCGAAGACCTCCTCGCGCGCGATGGTGGCCGCGTTGTCCACGTCGTAGAAGATCGTGGGCTCCACGAAGTACCCGCGCTGCAGGGCGGGGTCGGCGGGACGTCCGCCGCCCACGGCCAGGCGGGCTTCACGGCGGCCGATCTCCTGGTAGCGCTGGACGCGCTCCATCTGCGCGCGCGAGACGAGCGGGCCCATCTTGGTCTCGCGGTCGGAGCCCGGGCCCAGCTGGATGCGCTTCGCCTTCTCCACCATGGCGTCCAGCATCTTCTTGTAGATGGGCCGCTGCACGAGCACGCGCGCGCCCGCGGAGCAGACCTCGCCCTGGTTGATGAAGACCCCGAACAGGGCGCCGTCCACCGCCGCCTCGAAATCCGCGTCCGCGAAAAAGATGTTCGGCGACTTGCCGCCCAGCTCCAGGCTCACCTTCTTGAGGGTGTCCGCGGCTGCGCGCAGCACCGACTTGCCGACTTCGAGGCTGCCCGTGAACGCGATCTTGTCCACGCCCGGATGCGCCACGAGCGGCGCGCCGGCGGACTCCCCGTGACCGGTCACGACGTTGATCACTCCCGGAGGCACTCCACAATCGGCGAAGGCGCGGGCCAGGCGCAGGAGGGTGAGCGGCGTCTGCTCCGCGGGCTTGATCACGCTCGTGCAGCCCGCGCAGAGGGCGGGCGCGATCTTCCAGGCGGCCATGAGCAGCGGGTAGTTCCAGGGAATGATCTGCCCGGCCACGCCCATCGGCTCCTTGAGGGCCAGGGAGAGCGCGTCGTCGGGAACAGGCAGGACCTCGCCGTGGATCTTGGTGGCCAGCCCGCCGTAGTACTCGAAGCAGGTGGCAGCGTCGTCGATGTCGAACTCCGCCTCGACGATCGGCTTGCCGGAGTTCAGGGTCTCCAGCTCGGCCAGCTCGGAGCGCCGGACGCGGATGGCCTCCGCGATGCGGAAGAGGACGCGGCCACGCTGCTGGGCGGTGGCGTCGCGCCAGCCGCCGTCGAAGGCGGTCCGCGCCGCGCGGACCGCCCGATCCACGTCTTCCGCACCCGCATCCGGAACCTGGGCGACGACCTCGTCCGTGGCCGGGTTACGGACTTCCAGGGTGCGGCCCGCGGCCGCTGCGACCCACTCTCCCCCGATCAGCGTCGTCTCGGAGGCATGCATGGGCTCACCTCATCGCGTGGAAACGATCGCGGTCGCGCGGTCGATCTGGGCCGCCAACCCCTCGAGCAGGCCGGCCACCAGCCGCGCCTGCTCCTCCGCCTGCGTCCATTCCCGCTGCTCGAGGGCTTCGCGCACGCCGGGCAGCGTCTTCACGCCGTATCCGGTGTAGAAGCCGGGAGCGTAGACGTGGTGCACGAACCAGGGCCGCCGGGGCAGGCCTTCGGATCGCGTGAGCGTGCGCTCCGCGCTCATGAGCACGCCGTCGAGGGACTTCTGCGCGTCGGCGGACAGCGGGCTCGTGCGCGCTTTCCACGCCGCGTCGAAGGCCTTGGCGCTCTCGTCCACTCGCGCCTTCGCGTTCTGGAGCGGGGCGAGGCTGATGTAGGGCACGGGCGGCCGCGGCGAGGGCGGAAGCTCCACCTGCTTGGGGTCGGCCGCGATCTGGTAGGTCCGGTCGCGGAGGCGGCGGTTCACTTCTTCCGTCTCCTCCCGCATCTCGTCCGAGAGCTTGCCGACCTCGGTCACGTAGCGCCCGAGGGTGTCCGCGAAGGCGGTGAACTCGAAGGGCAGGACGTCCGCATCGGCCAGACGCATCTCCGCCCGTCCCACGGTCTGGGCCAGGGCGATCCCGTATTCGAAGGTCGGGTCCTTGAAGCGCGTATAGAGGTCGAAGGAGTCGTAGACCGAGTGGTACTCCCCGCCGTCGTCCTCGCCCCCGTAGCCGATGTTGAGGGAAGCGATGCCGAGGTGCTGGAGGAACGGCGTGTAGTCCGATCCCGAGCCCAGGGCGGAGATGCGCAGGTCGCGCCGGTCGCGCACGTCCTTGCGGTCGTCGGCGCGCGAGTCCAGCACGCGCCGCGCCCGCGCGCGCTCGGCCACGCTGACCCTGGTCTGCGGGTCGATCACGTCGCGCGCGACTTCGTTGATGAAGCGCTCGAGCGTGTGCGAGCCGCCCACGCCCAGGAAGCCGCGCCCGTTCCCGTCGGTGTTGATGTAGACGGCGGCCTTGCTCCGCAGCTCCTCTGCGTGCGCCTCCACCCATTCCGTGGAGCCGATCAGCCCCGGCTCCTCGCCGTCCCAGGCCGCGAACACGATCGTACGCTTCGGCGTCCAGCCCGACTTGTGCAGCTCGCCGATGGCCTTGGCTTCGGCCAGCAGGGGCACGAGGCCGGAGATGGGATCGTTCGCGCCGTTCACCCAGGCGTCGTGATGGTTGCCACGGACGATCCACTCGTCGGGGCGCTCCGCCCCCGCCAGCCGCGCGATCACGTCGTAGGCGGGCACCTGGTTCCAGTTGAAGGCGAGCTTGAGATGGACCTTCGTGGGACCCGGGCCGAGGTGATACGTGAGCGGCAGCGCGCCGCGCCAGGCCTCCGGAGCCAGGGGCCCGCGTAGCGCGCGCAGCAGGGGCTGTGCGTCGGCGTAGGAGATCGGCATCACCGGGATCTTGGTGAGGGTAGGCGCCTCGGCCAGGGACAGCCGCTTCGCGTCCGGCGTAGCCCCGACTCCCGGCGTCAGGGGGTCGCCCGGGAAGAGCGGCATGTCCGCCACCGAGCCGCGCTGCGCGCCGCGATCGTTCCGGAAGGCGCCCTCCGGGTAGACGTCACCCTGGAAGTAGCCGTCGTCGCGGGGATCGGAGTAGATGAGGCAGCCCACCGCGCCGTGCTCCGCCGCCACCTTGGGCTTGATGCCGCGCCAGGAGCCGCCGTAGCGCGCGAGGACGACCTTGCCCTTCACGTCCACCCCGCGGCGCGCCAGCTCCTCGTAGTCGCGCGGCACGCCGTAGTTCACGTAGACGAGGGGGGCGGTGACGTCGCCGTCGATCGAATAGGCGTTGTAGACGGGGAGCTGCTCGGCGGTCTGCCCGGAGGTCGCGTCCTCCTTCAGCATCGGCTCGGAGATGGCGGCGGTGAAACGGGTGGGCTCGACCATCTCGAGCAGCCGCGTCTTCGGCGTCGGGAAGAGAACGCGGAACTCCTCGATGCGCGTGTCGTAGCCCCAGGAGCGGAAGAGGGAGGCGAGGAACTCCGCGTTCTCCTTGCCGTAGGGCGAGCCCAGGTGGTGAGGCCGCGCGGAGAGGCGCTTCATCCAGTCGCGCAGGTCGCTGGCGCTCAAGGACGCGTCGAAGCGCTGCTCGAGGGCGCGCTGGGCGCGCGCGCGCTCGTCCGTGAACCCGAGAAGACCCTGATCGGCGCGAACGGAACCGGCCACGACGATGAAAGCGAGGACGGCGATAGAGGCCCGACGGCGTGTGACCATGCACCCTCCGAGAAGCGTGGTGACGCGAGTGGGCGGGGATTGTATTACGCGGCCGGCCACAGAACTCGATGGTGGCCGCCAGAGGCAGCCATTGCCGTGGTGGTGGTGGTGGCCGCCAGAGGCGCGGGGCGTCCGTTCAGGATTCTGTAGGGCGGCGCGCGGGGGCGGGTCGGACGGAGGTCCAGGCGATGCTCCCGTCTTCCGCCAAGACGGCGAACTGGGGACCGTCTTCGCGCGTCACGCTCATCACCGCGCGCGGACGCCCCTCGGTGTCGAGCATGAGCAACGCCGGATTGCCTCCGGGCAAGGCACAGGAGACCTTGGGCCGGCCGTCCCCGTCCATGAGCGACAGGTAGGGCGTACCGTCGGGCTGGAGCGAGCAGAACAGCCGCGTGTGGCCGTCGGCCTGGGTCAGGCGCAAGTGGGCGGCGCCTTCGTTGCTCACGGTGAGGAGCGCCTGCGTGGGCGTCTCGCTCGCCCCGAAGAGCGTGAGCACCGGCGACCCGTCCGGAGACAGCGCGATGTGCACGCGCGGGGCGCCGCTCGCGTCGAGCAAATCGAACGCGGGGGCATCGTCCGGAGAGACGTGGAGCGCGACGCGCGGACGTCCGGCGCTGTCCGACACCAGGAAACCGGGAGCGCCGTTGTCCGCCTGCGTCCCCAGCACGGCACGCACTTCTCCCTTGGCGTCCACGAGCTCGAACCGGCGTGCGCGCACGTTGTCCACCACGGGACCCGGCGATGCTTCGCCGTGGCCGTTTCCGCCGCCGCTTCCCTGTGACATCTCTCGGGCCTCTAGAACGCGAAACCGGCGCTGAAGTACACGCGCGTGCGGCCCTCGCTGTGCGCCGCGGCCACGCTGACCGTATTCTCGCGCTTGAGGAACGAGATCCATAGCCCGCCCCCGAAGCCGGTGTGCCACTTGTTCGAGTCCTCGCCCTTCAGCCACACGCGTCCGCCGTCGGCCAGGCCGAAGATGCCCAGCTCCTCGGGGACGAGCAGGTTCATCTCGAACAGGCGCAGGCGAAGCTCCGCGTTGCCCCACGCGGAGGCGTCGCCGGCGTAGCGCTGGATGTCGAGACCGCGCACGGTGTCCGGGCCGCCGATGAAGGCGGCCTCGTTCACGGGGTAGAGGCCCCAGACCTGCCGGCCACCCGCGCGCAGGGCCAGCGTCGGCTGGAGGGGGATGGGAGCGGTGAGGAAGGCGCGGACGTCGCCGTGGGCTTCCCCGAACCCCTCCTGCGCGCTCCACACCGACGGCCAGTAGTTGCCTTCCGCGTAGAACATGGCCCCGCGCGTCGCCGCACGCGGACGGTTGCGCACGTCCCAGCGCAAGCTGGTGCCCAGGCCCACCTGGCCGAAGTCGGCCACGCCGTAGGGGCGGGAGAGGGCGAGGAACCGGGCAGCGTCGATCTTCGTATGGCTGAACTTCACGGTGGGACCGATCCACCAGTCGACGTTCTCGACGCCGAAGCGGAACCTCGGCTGGAACAGGTACTGCTGTTGGCCCGAGCGGTAGAAGTCGTCGTCCCGCGTCGCCGTCGTCTCGTTCCCGTAGCCGTAGAACCGGATGAGCTCGATACCGGAGGCGCGGAGCAGGAGCTGCGTGCGCTTGCGCGAGTTCGTGCGCAGGAAGTCGCCTTCGTATTGGGCCATGCCCGACCGGAGCCCCGTCGCATACACGGCCCCCACGGCCTGGTGGGACCGATAGGGATACTTGCGGAAGCCGTAGTCGGTCCTCTGCACCTTGAGCCCCAGGAGCAGGCCGACGTCGGTCACGGCGCTCACCCAGGCCTGCGGCCCGGTGGCGTGGCCCCAGTCGAGGAGCGGATCGCCCAGGTAGTCCACGACCGGCACGAACGGCTTGTCGCTGTCCGCGGAGCCCGGCCCCGGGATCAGCTGGTTACGGCCCTCGGCATCGTAGAAATGAGTACCTTCGCCCGCGGAGTCGTCGACGACGTCGTTGCCCCCGTCGCCGATGACGCGCACGCCGATCGGCGAATCCACGCGGGGATGGGAGGCAGTGCGGTCGTCGCCTCCCTGGAGGTAGAGGCGGACCTCGCGCGTCTCGTCCGGGCGGAAGACGCGCTGGAAGTACGGGCTTCCCGCCTGGCCCGCCTCGTCACGCGCGGCCAGCGTGACCTGGACGGACCCGTCTTCGCTCTTGCGGACGTCCGCGATGTCCGCCTGGTTCGTGCCCCACACTTCCGCTTCCCGCGCCATGTCGCCGTAGTAGTGGCGCGCGAACTCGGGCAGGCGGGCGCGACGGTCCCGCAGCTTGGCCAACATCGTGGCGCCGACGATCCGGTAGTACTCCGGCGGCATGCGGTGCACGGCCTCGTCCAGGACGCGGTCGGAGAGGGCTTCCTGCATCTCGCGCACGACCTGGTCCCAGGCCGCGGCATCGAGGTCGCCGAGGACCCTCCGGTCCATGAACCGCCCCGCCCAGTTGAGGCCCAGGACCTCGGGGTATTTCGACTCGAAGTTCACGAATCGCGGCTGGCCGAGGCGGGCAATGGCCATGAGCAGGCCGTCGAACTTCGCGAAGGCCTGGTCGCGGTCTTCGGGGAACGGCTGCAGCCGGTCCTGTCCGCGAACGCGAACCCACGAATACTGGCGCTGGTGGCGGTCCCAGTCGCCGACGAACATGTCGAGGAGGCGGGCCCGCAGGTAGGCGCGGGAGTCGATGCGGTCCTTGGGGCTCTCGTCGAGCATCCGCGGCCACACCTCGTCCCAATCGTAGATCTTCTCGACGTTCTCGAAGCCGGGGGTGACCGGCGGCTTCGTGCTCGGGTGCTCCTCGAGGACGCCGAGCATGCCCCCGAACTCCTTCTGGAATTCACCGAGGGCAGGGTCGTCCGGGATCACCACGAACTTGTGCTCGAGGTGAGTCAGGCCCAGGGCCTCCTCCAGCCGGTCCGCGATCAGCGGGCCCGCGGGGTGGGCTGCGCTGATCTGGTCCTGGGCCACCCACTGGATGAACGTGTCGCGGTACTCCGCGGGCAGCGCGGCCTCCGGATCCTTGTCGACGGAGCGCACGCGGAACTCGCGTCCATCCGCGGCTTCGAAGCGCAGCGACTTCGTCTGCTTGCCGCCGCCCTTCTTGGTCGGCTTGAGGCCCCCGTGAAAGGACGCGAGATCGAGCACTTCGACGTCGATGGGCGTGGCCCAGAGGCGGCGGTAGTTCGGTCCGAGGAAGACGCGGCGGATTCCCGAGGTCTGGTACTTCGGGTTGGCGGCGACGCGCACGGTCTTGCGGGCGGGCCCCTCCTCACTCCTGGCGTCGACGGGCACAAGGAGGAGGATCAAGGCGGCCGCGACGCGCGCGGAGGTCGGAGTCGAGAAGCCCACGTCTCCTCCCATCTCACTACGGAAGAGGCCGTCTGTGGGTGTGTTAGGGTGTTTTGATGAGCGACGGCGGAAACGCCCACAGCCAACCATCCACGGTGGCCGCCAGAGGCACGAACCGCCTCATCCATTCGACGAGCCCCTACCTCCTCCAGCACGCCCACAACCCGGTGGACTGGCATCCCTGGGGCCAGGAGGCGCTGGCGCGGGCGCGGGACGAGGACAAGCCGATCCTGCTCAGCATCGGTTACTCCGCCTGCCACTGGTGCCACGTGATGGAGCGCGAGTCCTTCGAGGACGAAGGGATCGCCCGCCTCATGAACGAGCACTTCGTGCCGGTCAAGGTGGACCGCGAGGAACGGCCCGACCTCGACGACATCTACATGGCGGCGACGCTGGCCATGAACCAGGGCCAGGGCGGGTGGCCCATGACGGTGTTCCTGACTCCGGACCAGGAGCCGTTCTTCGCCGGCACCTACTTCCCGCCGACCGACCGCTATGGCCGCCCCGGCTTCCGGACGCTGCTCGAGCGGATCGCCGATCTCTGGAAGCGCGACCGGCCCGGGCTCCGCGCCCAGGCCGCCGAGGTGACGCAGTTCCTGCGCGAGAACACGCGCTCCGCCCCCGGCCTCTCCGTGGGCGAGGAGGAGATCCGCAAGGCGGTGGCCCAGCTCGCGCGTGACTTCGACGAGCGCTGGGGCGGCTTCGGACGCGCTCCCAAGTTCCCGCCCTCCCCCGCCTTGTCGCTCCTCCTGCGCGCGTACCGGCGCTTCGGCGACACCGAGGCCCTGCGCATGGCCACGCGCACGCTCGAGATGATGGCGCGGGGCGGCATGCACGACCAGATCGGGGGCGGCTTCCACCGCTATTCCGTGGACGAGCGCTGGCTGGTGCCGCACTTCGAGAAGATGCTGTACGACAACGCCCAGCTCGCGCGCGTGTACCTCGAGGCCCACCAGGCCTCGGGGGATCCGTTCTTCCGCGCCGTGGCCGAGGACGTGCTCGATTACGTGCTGCGCGAGATGACGTCGCCGGAGGGCGGCTTCTACTCCGCGACGGACGCGGACTCCGAAGGCGAAGAGGGCAAGTTCTTCGTCTGGAGTCCGGCGGAAGTCCGCGACGCGCTCGGGGACACGGAGGCGGCGCGCCTCTTCGCCGCCGCCTATGACGTCACGGAAGCGGGGAACTTCGAAGGGCACAACATCCCGAACGTGCCCCGGCCCCTCGACGACGTCGCGGCGGAGCTCGGCATCGCGCGGCCCGTCCTGGACGCGAGCCTTTCCGCTTCACGCGCCCGCCTTTACGAGGCACGTGCCCGGCGCGTCCCGCCCGCCCTCGACGACAAGGTCCTCACGGCCTGGAACGGGCTGATGATCGGGGCCCTGGCCGACGGGCTGCGCGTGACCGGCGACCGCCGTTACCTGGACGCGGCCACGCGCGCGGCGGGATTCCTGCGCGCCCGGCTGGTGGACGCGGACGGGCGGCTGCTGCGCACATTCCGCGCGGGCAAGGCCCACCTCGCCGCCTACCTCGAGGACTACGCGTATCTCGCGGCCGGGCTCCTCGACCTGTACGAAGCGGGCGGCGACGCCACCCACCTGCGCGAGGCGGAGCGGCTGGCCGGGCAGATCCTCGCGGACTTCGCGGCGGAGGACGGCGGCTTCTATTCGACCGCGAGCGGACACGAGACCCTGATCGTCCGCCACCGCGAGGGACACGACGGCGCCACGCCCGCCGCCAACGCCGTCGCCGCGCACACCCTGGCCCGGCTCTCGTACCACCTCGGTCGCAGCGACCTGCGCGAGCGGGCGGTGGAGGCGATCCGGGCCTGGGGCAAGGCCATCGCGCGCCAGCCGCGCGCGTTCACGACCACCCTGGCCGCGGCGGACCTGCTGCTGGAGGGTCCCATCGAGCTGGCGCTGGTCGGCGAGGCGAGCGAGCGCGACGCGCTGCGCGCGGAGGTGGCCCGCCACTACCTTCCCAACCGGATCGTCGCCCTGCACGATCCGGCGCACGGGACTTCGGACCTGCCCCTGGTGGCGGGCAAGACCACCGTGGACGGGCGGGCCGCCCTCTACGTCTGCCGCAACTTCGCCTGCCAGCGGCCGGTGACGGAAGCGCGCGACGTGCCGGCCGCCCTCGCCGCCGGTGTACTGGGACCTGGAGAGGAGGCGCGCGGCGCGCTCGCGCCCGCCATCCTCGGCGGCGCGGCCTCTCCGGAGGCCACCTCGGCGCTCGCCCGGCGATCCCCGTTCGCCGCGACCGGCTACACCACGCTGGGGGGGACGGGCCTCACCGTGAGCCGCCTGGGATTCGGCGGCTATCGCGTGGACGACGAGACACCCGCTCACCATCAGGCCCTGTCGGACGCGCTCCGCGGCGGCCTCGACGTCGTCGACACCTCGACCAACTACACGGAGGGCGCGAGCGAGCGGCTCTTCGGCCAGGTCCTGGGCGAGGTCGTGCGCGCGGGCGAGCGAGGCCGGGAGGAGATCGTCGTGGTCTCCAAGATCGGCTACGTGCAGGGCGAGAACCTCGAGCGCGCCCAGGAGAGCGAGGCCGCGGGCCGGCCCCTGCCCGAGATCGTCAAATACGGCGAGGGCGTGTGGCACTGCATCCACCCGGAGTTCCTCGACGACCAGCTGACCCGCTCCCTCGCGCGGCTCCGCCTGCAGACCCTCGACGTGTGCCTCCTCCACAACCCCGAGTACTTCCTCATGGACGCGCACGAGCGCAGCTACGGCACGCTCGATCGTCGCCGCCGCGATTTCTACACGCGGCTGGCCGCGTCTTTCGCCTTCCTGGAGGAACAGGTGCGCGCCGGACGCATCCGCGCGTACGGTGTCTCCTCGAACACCGCCGCCCGCCCGGCCAGCGATCCGGAGGCGACGTCCCTCGGCCGCATGCTCGAGGCCGCACGCGAGGCCGGAGGCGCCGATCATCACTTCCGCGTCCTGCAGCTTCCGCTGAACCTGTTCGAGTCGGGGCCGGTCCTGGAGCCCAGCGACGGACCGGACGGGAAGCAGACCGTGCTCGACCTCGCGCGCGCGGCCGGCGTGGGCGTGCTCGCCAACCGGCCCTTGAACGCGATGGTGGACGACGGCCTCGTCCGGCTGGCGTCGGTCTCCGTTCCCGAGCCGGCGCTCGATCTGGGCGTACAACTCGAGGCGCTGGCCGCGCTGGAAGACGAATACCGGACGGGCGTCGCGTCCCACCTGCAGGCGGGCGAGGGCGGGATCCCCCCTTCCGATTTCTTCCGCTGGAGCGAAGAGCTGGGGCAGATCGATCCCCAGCTCCAGAGCCTCGAGCGCTGGAGCGCGCTCGAATCGCAGCGCGTCCTGCCGCGTCTGGGCCAGGCCCTGCAGGCCCTGGACCGTCACCTCACCGGCGATCTGGGCGAGCTCTGGCACGCCTGGCGCGCGCGCTACATCCCGGAGGTGCAGAAGGCGCTCGGAGAGCTGCGCCGCCGGGCCGCCGAGAAGAGCCGTGCCCGCTCGGCGCAGCTCGAAGCCGTCATCGATCCCCTCCTTCCCCCCGAGCGGCGGAAGGAGAGCCTGTCGCGCAAGGCGCTCTGGGTGGTGGCCAGCACGCCTGGCGTGAGCTCCGTGCTCGCGGGGCTGCGCGATCCCGACTACGTCCGTGACGCGCTGGCCGTCCTCTCCTGGCCGCCCCTGGGCGATCCGGCCGCCGTGTTCCGCGCCGTCCGGGAACGCGGCCCGCGCCCGTAGGCATCCGGCCGCCCTCGTGCGACCATGACGCCGCCCATGGGCGCTCCGGACGGGTTGCGATTCGGTCCTTTCCGTCTCGATCCCGCCAAGCGCGTGCTGTGGCGCGGGGACGAGGTGGTCCCGCTCGCTCCGCGCGCCCTCGACCTGCTGGTCGCCCTCGCCGAGCAGCACGGCGACGTCGTGCCCAAGCAGACCCTGATGGACCGCGTCTGGCCCGGCACGTTCGTCGAGGAGGCGAACCTCAGCGTCAACGTGTCCGCGCTGCGCAAGGCCCTGGGCAACCAGCCCGACGGCCGCCCCTACATCGAGACGCTGGCCCGGCGCGGCTACCGGCTGGCCGCGCCCGTGCGCGCGGCCACCACGGCCCGTCCGCCCTCTCTCGCCGTGCTTCCTTTCAAGCGCCTCTCGCCGGTGGCCGACGACGAATACCTGGCCGTCGGCCTCGCCGACGCGCTCATCACGCGCCTGAGCCGCCTCGGGCGGCTGGCCGTGCGCCCCACGAGCGCGGTCCTCAAATACGGCAGCCCGGGCGTGGATCCGCAGGAAGCCGCGCGCGCGCTCCAGGTCGACGCGGTGGTGGATGGGACCCTGCAGCGTGAAGGGACCCGGCTGCGCATCGGAGTGCAGCTCGTACCGGTGACCGGCGACGGGCCGACGTGGAACCAGACGTTCGAAGAGGAAATGACCGGGCTCTTCGCCGTCCAGGACGCGATCGCGGAGCACGTGGCGAAAGCGCTGGCCCTGGAGCTGCGCGAGCCCGAGCGGCGCCTGCTCGCCCACCGCCACACCCAGGACCTGGAAGCCCAGGAGGCGTACCTCAAGGGGCGCTACTTCTGGAGCCGCTTCACCGGCCCCTGGCTCGAGAAGGCGTTCGCGGCCTTCCAGGAGGCGGCGGAGCGCGACCCGGATTACGCGCTCCCCCACGCGGGGCTCGCCGATGCCTGCCTGATCCTCGGGTTCACGGGCATGCTCCCGCCGTCCGCGGCGTGGGAGCGCGCGGACGCCGAGGCGCGGCAGGCCCTCGAGCGCGACGAAGGTCTCGCCGAAGCGCACGTCTCGCGCGCGTACGTGGCCCTCTTCCAGGACTGGGACTGGGCCACGGCACGGACCGAGCTCGACCGCGCGGCCGAGCTGGGCCCACATACGGCCGCCGTCCGGCAGTGGCGCGGGGTGTACCTCGCCATGCTCGGCCGCTTCGACGAGGCGGGCCGCGAGATCGCCCACGCGCGGCAGCTCGACCCGCTCTCCGTCGTCACCCGCACCATCGCCGGGCTGCACGCGTATTTGAGCGGCGACCGCGACGCCGAGATGGCCCATCACCGCGCCTCCGTCGACCTGGATCCGCATCACTTCCTCGGTCACTGGGGGCTCGGGCTCGCCCTGCAGTCGCAAGGACGGCCCAAGGAAGCCCTGGCCGAGCACCGGGAGGCGGTGCGGCTCGCACCCGACGCGACGCTCCTGCAACCCGTGCTCGCCCGCAGCCTCGCCCTGGCCGGGCACAAGACGGAAGCGCGTGACGCCCTCGCGGAGGCCGCGGAGACGGCGCCCCATCTCTCCGCGTACCAGCAGGCGACCGTCCAGGTCGCGCTCGGGCGCACCGCGCGCGCGCTCGACCTCCTGGAGCGCGCCGGCGAAGAGCGCGATCCCTGGCTCGTTTGGCTGAAGGTAGACCCGATGCTGGAGTCGCTCCGGACGGATCCCCGCCTCCGCCGGCTGCTCGGACGAGTGATGCGCCGGGCGGGGGCCGCCGTCCGCGACTGACTTCGCGCGTTCGTTTCGCCGTCGCAATCCCGCAACCCGGACGGTATACTGCGCGCAATCCCGCCAGCGGAGGCCGCCTGTCCAACGACCCGCGGAGTTCCGAGAAGACGGACGCTGAGGCCGCGTCCACCGCCGTCCCCGACAAGGGCGCCCCGTCCTCGTCCCGCGCGGCCCTTCCCGCGGATCCGTCGGAGACGTTCCGCCAGGCCGCGCGGCTGGCCGAGGACCGCATCGCGGAAGTCGCGGCCGCCACCAGCGCCCTCAAGGCCGACAACGAGACCTTCCGCGACCGCCTGGAGGGAGAGCTCTCGGAGAAATACGAGAAGCGCCGCGAGCGCCTGCTCCTCTCCTCCGTGCAGACCCTCGAAGCGATGGACCGCGCGATCGAGGCGGCGCGGACGAGCGGCGCCGCGGAGTCGCTGATCTCCGGCCTCATGCTCGTGCGCACCCAGCTGTTCCGCATCCTGCAGGAGGAGGGCCTCGAGCGGGTCTCCGTCCTCGGGCTGCCCTTCGACCGGCGCTCCGCGGAGGTGGTCCAGCGCCGCCCGGTGACCGACCCCGATCACGACGGCCTCGTGATCGAAGAGCTGCAGAGCGGGCACCAGATCCGCGGGCACATTCTCCGGCGCGCGAAGGTCGTCGTCGGCGAGTTCTCGGACGAGGTGGTCGCACCGATCGTGGCCGTCCCGAAGAAGGAAAAGCCGAAGCGGGAAGAGGCCGCGCCCGCCATCAAGGAAGAGCCCGCGCCCGCAGCGACCGAGCCTCCCGCGGGAGCCCCGGCCGGGGACGAAGCGATCGTCGTGGAGGACTGGACCGAGCCCACGCACCCGGGGACGCCGGCGGCGCTGCTGGGTTTGCCCGTGGCGCCGCCGCCTGCGGTCGTGGCGGCGGCCGAAGACGACGACAACTCCGCGACCGCGACCATGGTC
>Ga0075366_10000766_pt1 | contig 15285 bp, 17 predicted proteins | sample EndMethybrTD3031_FD_72351 | JGI IMG/M metagenome (GOLD analysis project Ga0075366, IMG submission 72351) | Populus endosphere microbial communities from Tennessee, USA - Endosphere MetaG P. TD hybrid TD303-1 | ecosystem: Host-associated > Plants > Roots > Endosphere | place: USA: Tennessee...
ATCGAACACCGCGTCGACCGCGACCTTGCGCGCGCCTTCGACGCCGGCGAGCACTTCCTGCTCGGCCAGCGGAATGCCCAGCTTCTCGTAGATCCGCAGGATCTCGGGATCGACTTCGTCGAGGCTGCCGAGTTGCGCCTTCTTCTTTGGCGCCGCCCAGTAATAGGCGTCCTGGTAGTCGATCGGCGGGACCGACAGCTTGGCCCAGTCGGGCGGGGTCATGGTCAGCCACAGGCGATAGGCCTTCAGCCGCCATTCGAGCATCCACTCGGGCTCGTCCTTCTTGGCCGAGATATAGCGGACGGTGTCCTCGGACAGCCCCTTGGGACCGTACTCCTGCTCGATGTCCGACGACCAGCCGTGTTCGTAGTCGGCGGCCTTGGCCGCGGCATCGCGCGCAGCCTGGTCCTTGACGATGGTCTGTTCGGTCATATCGCGGCCTCCGCAGTCCGCACGGTTTCGGCCAGCTGGGTCAGCGGCACGCCCGCCAGCGCCCCGCGCAGCGCCTGGTTGACCGCGGGCCAGTGCGGGCGAACGGCGCAGTGATGCTCGAGCGTGCAGTCGTGCTTGCCGCTCTCGACGCAGGCGGTCAGCGCGATCGGGCCTTCGACCGCCTCGACGATATCAGCCAGGGTGATCGCCGCCGCCGGGCGGGCGAGCTTGAGCCCGCCGCCGACCCCGCGCGAAGACCGCAGCAATCCGGCCGCGGTCAGCCGGCTGACGAGCTTCTGCACGGTCGGGACCGGCAGGCCGGTTTCCTCGGCAAGCTGCCCGGCCGAGACACGCATGCCACCGCAATGCCGCGCTGCGGCGGCCATGGTAACGACCGCGTAATCTGCCATGCTCGAAAGCCGCATTGTCCTGCTCGCTCGCGTTTCCGCCTAGTTGCGAACCATTCTCGATAAATCGGAGTGATTCGTTCCGGTTTCCACCTAGGCATGCGCCTGCCGCATTGCAACGTGGCGCGAGCAGAATCGCGGAACAAAAAAAGGCGGTCCCCTGACATGCAGGGAACCGCCATGTAAGTCAGGAACTCGTGCAAAGCATCGAGCCCTTCGGGTCGCAGGGATCCTCTATGGGCAGCGCGGCGCGAAGAATTGTAGGGATTCGACATCGCGCGCAATATTCTTTGCGATCGCGAACAATTCGCAACGGCCCGGATATTCGGCCGCGCGTCGACACGCGGCCAAGCCTCTGATAGCCGCCACCAAATGCCCTACGCCCTGGTCCGCCCCGCCCTGTTCCTGCTCGATGCTGAGCGCGCGCACCGTCTCGCCATCACCGCGATGCGGCTGATGGACGGCACGCCGCCGCGGGCCGGTATCCTGGCCACCTCGGTCGCCGGGATCGCCTTTCCCAATCCGTTGGGCATGGCCGCCGGCTTCGACAAGGACGGCGAAGTGCCCGACGCCTTGCTCGGCCTCGGCTTCGGTTTCGCCGAGGTCGGATCGATCACCCCCTTGCCGCAGGCGGGCAATCCCCTGCCGCGGCTGTTCCGACTGGCCGAGGATCGCGCGGTGATCAACCGCATGGGCTTCAACAACGGCGGCGGTCAGGCTGCGGCGGAACGGCTGCGGCTTCGCGCCGGGCGGCCGGGCGTGATCGGCGTCAATATCGGCGCCAACAAGGACTCGACCGATCGCGTCGCCGACTATGCGGCGATGACCCGCCTGATGGCGCCGCTTGCGACCTACCTCGCGGTCAACATCTCGAGCCCCAACACCCCCGGACTGCGTGCGCTGCAGGACGAAGGCGCGCTGACCGGGCTGCTCGACGCCGTGCTCGACGCGCGGGGCGCCGCGGGCCCGCCGGTGTTCCTCAAGGTCGCGCCGGACCTCGAGCCCGCCGACATCGATGCGATCGCCCGTATCGCCATCGACAAGCGGCTCGGCGCGCTGATCGTCTCGAACACCACGATCGCGCGTCCCCCGCTCGCTTCGGCGCATGCGAGCGAGGCCGGTGGCCTGTCGGGCGCGCCCTTGCGTGATGTCGCCCAGCAGCGCCTGCGCGACTTCCGCAGCGCGTCGGGCGGCGCCGTGCCGCTGATCGGCGTCGGCGGCATCGCCAGCGCGGAAGACGCCTGGGCCCGAATCCGCGCCGGCGCGAGCCTGGTCCAGCTTTACAGCGCGATGGTCTACGAAGGGCCGGGCATCGCCAAGCGGATCACCCGCGGGCTCGAAGCGCTGATGCGCCGCGACGGCTTCGCCACCATTGCCGAGGCCGTCGGGAGCGCTTAGTTTCCGGGCATGTCCCATGCTCATCGCTTGCTGGCGGGCCTCGCGGTCTCGCTGCTGTTCGTCGGCCCAGCCGCGGCCAAGACACCGCGGGCGCAGGTCTTTGCCACGGGTATGGTCAGCGCCGCCGATCCGCGCGCGGCGGCGGCCGGCGCCGAAATGCTGCGCGCCGGCGGCAGCGCGACCGATGCGGCGGTGGCGACGATGCTCGCGCTCAACGTCGTCGAGCCGCAGAGCTCGGGGATTGGCGGCGGCGGGTTCCTGGTATCGAGCGACGCCGCGGGCCAGGTCGAAACGATCGACGGCCGCGAGACGGCGCCCTCGGGCGCGACCCCGAACTGGTTCCTCGGCCTCGACGGCCAGCCGTTCCCGTTTCGTCAGGCGGTGCTGAGCGGCCTGTCGATCGGGGTGCCAGGCAACGTCGCGCTCGCCGCCGAGGCCCATGCCCGCCACGGCAAGCTGCCCTGGGCGAAGCTGTTCGAACCCGCGATCCGCCTCGCCCGCGACGGCTGGACGATCACCCCGCGCGCGTACCAGGCGCTTGCGAACACGCGCGATTCGGCCGCGCGCAGTCCGGCCGGGCGGGCGCTGTTCTATGACGCCGCGGGCGCGCCGCTGCCGGTGGGGACGCTGGTTCGCAATCCGGATCTGGCGCAAACGCTGGCCACGATCGCCGAGCGGGGTCCGGCGGGTTTCTACGACGGCACGAATAACGCATCGGTGCAACGCGCGGTCGTGGCCGACACCCCCGGCCTATCCGCCATGACGTCGTCCGACATCGCCGCCTACCGCGCCAAGCCGCGCGCGCCGGTCTGCGGGGTCTATCGTCGCTATCGTATCTGCGGGATGGGGCCGCCGTCCTCGGGCGCCACCACGGTCGTCGCCACGCTCAAGCAGCTCGAACGCTTCAACCTCCGCAAGCTCGGGCCCAAGAGCCCCACGGCCTGGCACCTGATCGGCGAATCGATGCGGCTGGCCTATGCCGATCGCGGACGCTGGCTGGGCGATGCCGACTTCGTCACCGTGCCGCTGCCCGGGCTGGTCGACCCCGCCTATCTCGCCGAGCGGTCGCGGTTGATCGATCCGCGCAAGACCGCCGCGCTGGTGACCGCGGGCACCCCGCCCGGCAGCGCCACGCTGTCGCGCGCCGATGCGGCGCGCCAGCCCGAGAACGGCACCTCGCATTTCGTCGCGATCGACCGCAGCGGCGCGGTCGTCAGCTATACCTCGACGATCGAGAGCGCCTTCGGATCGGGGCTGATGGTCGGCGGCTATTACCTCAACAACGAGCTGACCGACTTCGACATGGTGCCCGAAGTCGACGGGCGCCCGGTGGCCAACCGGGTCGAGGGCGGCAAGCGGCCGCGCAGTTCGATGAGCCCGACTTTGGTCTTCGCGCCCGACGGCAAGCTGCGGCTGGCGATCGGCGCGGCGGGCGGCGCGACGATTCCCGCACAGGTGCTCAAGGCGATCGTCGGGGTGATCGATTGGAAGCTGTCCGCCCAGGACGCGATCGCGCTGCCGGTGCTGTTCGTGCAGGGCGATGCGCTGGTGGTCGAGCAGGGCTCGTCACTCGAGACGATGATCCCGGCACTGCGTGCGCTGGGGCACGGCGAAGTGACGCCACGGGCGATGCCGCTGAAGGCGAATGCCGTCGAAGTCGTGCGCAAGCGCCTGGTCGGCGCCGCCGACCCGCGCAGCGAGGGCCGCGCCGTTTTAGAATAGCGACCTCCGCGGCTTGCCGCCTGCAGTTCGCCGCCCTAGACCGAGCACGGGTTTTGGGTCGACGAAGGGTCAAGCGTGCAGCTATCCGATTTCGACGCCAGCGCGAATCTGGTGGCGCTGTTCCTCACGCGCGCAGACGAACTGGGCGACAAGCCAATGCTGCTCGCCAAGCGCGACGGCGCCTGGGTGGCGGTCAGCTGGGCCGAGGCGGCCCGGCGCGTCTGCCTGCTGGCCGAATCCCTGCGCGGGCTGGGGCTCGAAACCGGCGACCGGGTCATGCTGGTCAGCGAAAACCGCCCCGAATGGGCCATCGCCGATCTCGCGATCATGGCCGCGGGCTGTATCACCGTGCCAGCCTATACGACCAACACCGAACGCGACCACGTCCACGTCCTCGAAAATTCGGGCGCCTGCGCCGTGATCGTCTCGGACGGCAAGCTCGCCAAGCCGCTGCTTCTCGCCGTGGTCCGTTCGAACACCGCGCGGGTCGTCATCGGCCTGGGACCGTGCAACACCCAGCAGGCCGCGAACTACGACTATCGCGACTGGGCCGGCCTGCTCGACGGTGACGCCACGGCGGCGCGGGCGGCGGTGGACGGGCGGATCGCCGGGATCGGGCGCGAAGACCTGGCCTGCATCATCTACACCAGCGGCACCGGCGGCGCGCCCCGTGGCGTCATGCAGCATCACGGCATGATCCTGCGCAACGTCGACGGGGCCGCGCGAATCATCGCCGAAGATTTCGCCTGGGACGAGAGCGGCACGCAGCAGGAGGTGTTCCTGTCGTTCCTGCCGCTCAGCCACGCCTACGAGCACACCGGCGGCCAGTTCCTGCCGATCGGCCTGGGCGGCCGCATCCACTATGCCGAGGGACTGGAGAAGCTCGCCAGCAACATCGAAGAGGTGCGCCCGACGATCATGGTCGTCGTCCCGCGGCTGTTCGAAGTGCTGCGCGCCCGGATCATGAAGCAGGTCGAGAAACAGGGGAAGGTCGCCAGCTACCTGATGGAGCGCGCTCTGACGATCGGCGACTTCAAGGCGCAGGGCCGCAGCCGGCTGCGCGACATGCCGATGCACCTGCTGCTGGCCCGCACGCTGCGCCCCAAGGTCCGCCAGCGGTTCGGCGGTCGGATGAAGGCGCTGGTCTCGGGCGGTGCGCCGCTCAATCCCGAGATCGGCACGTTCTTCGACGCCATGGGCCTGACGCTGCTCCAGGGCTACGGCCAGACCGAGAGCGGCCCGGTGATCAGTTGCAACCGGCCCAACCTCCGCAACCCGCACGCGGGGATCCGCATGGACACGGTGGGCCCGCCGCTCGATGGCGTCGAGGTCAGGATCGCGGCGGACGGCGAGATCCTGGCGCGCGGCGAGCTGGTGATGCACGGCTATTGGCGCAACGAGGCCGAGACCGAGCGCGTGCTGATCGACGGATGGCTGCACACCGGCGACGTCGGCCATTTCGACGAGGCCGGCCGTATCGTCATCACCGACCGCAAGAAGGACATGATCGTCAACGACAAGGGCGACAACGTCTCGCCGCAGAAGGTCGAGGGCATGCTGACGCTCCAGCCCGAGATCGCTCAGGCCATGGTGATCGGCGACCGCCGGCCTTACGTGGTCGGCCTGATCGTTCCCGACGCCGACTGGGCGCTCGCCTGGGCGCGGGCCGAAGGCGAGAAGTTCGACTTCCGGGCACTCCAGTGCCTCCCCGCCTTCCGCAGCGCCATCCGGGCGGCGATCGACCGGGTCAACCTGGACCTGTCGGTCATCGAGAAGGTCCGCCAGTTCGCCTTTGCCGACGAAGCCTTTTCGATCGAGAACGGCGAGATGACGCCGAGCCTCAAGATCAAGCGCCACATGCTCAAGACACGGTACGGCGCCAAGCTGGACCAGCTCTACCGAAGCCACAGCCAGCCGGGTTGATCCGCGCTATTCGGCAGCCTCGCGGCCTGCCGTCGCTTTGCGGCGGCGCGCCCGGCGATCGAAGAGCTTGCGTCCCTCGGCGCGCATCTCGCCCAGCGGCTCCCAGAAGAAATCGCGGAGCCGCTGGTGCGGATTGGCAGGGCCGCGTTCGTCGTCGTTACGCCCCCAGCGCCAGGTTTCCCTCGGCGCGGGACGTAGAGCATGCCGAGCATCCAATCGAACAGATAGCCCGCGCCCGCCATGTTGACGTCGCGGTGCTGGGCTTCGGCGCGATGTCGATCTTCGCCGAGGCGGTCGTGTAGTTGTCCCAGGGGAACAGGTATCGCAGCCAGCCGGCGACCCCGCGGCCCGCGACATGGCGCCGGACGAAGGCGAAATAGAACGCCGACCCGGTCACGGCGATCCCGGCCAGAACGAGCGGGACGCTGACGAGAAGCGCGAAGTAGGCCTCGGTCACGGCATGCATCGCCTGGTCCGCCGCACTTGCGCCCGCATCCATCGTCTCGAAGCCTCGTCCCGTGGCCTGCCGCTATCGTTGCGGCACGTGCAACGGATTCTGTATTATGCAATTCCGTTCGGCAAGCGGGGAATCACGGCACCAGCGTGGTGAACAGCCAGGTGGCGAAAATCACCAGATGGATCACCCCCTGGACCACGGTTGTCCGGCCGGTGCCGAGCGTCAGCGAGGCGACGAGGAGCGTCAGGGCGAGGAGCACGGTGCTGCGCATCGACAAACCGAGCTCGAGATCGAGCCCAAGCACCAGCGCGGTCACCGCGACCGCCGGGATCGTCAGGCCGATCGTCGCCAGCGCCGATCCGATCGCCAGGTTGAGGCTGGTCTGCACGCGATTGGCGCGCGCCGCGCGGTAGGCGGCGAAGCCTTCGGGCGCGAGAACCAACGCCGCGATGATGATGCCGACCATCGCCTTGGGCGCACCGACCGCGGCGACCCCCGCCTCGATCGACGGCGACAGCGCCTTGGCCAGCAGGACCACCGCGACCAGCGCGGGAACCAGCGCGATCGCTGCGGCCACGGCCTTCTGGCGCGTGACCGGGGCTTCGTGCGCGTGATCGTCTTCCTCGGGATGGAGGAAATGATCGCTGTGCCGGATCGTCTGCGCGACCACGAATGTGCCGTAGACGATCAGCGATATCACCGCCGCGAAAGCCAGCTGGGTCGGGTTGTAGAAGGCGCCGCTGGCGCTGGTCGTGTAGTTGGGCAGGACCAGCGTCGTCACCGCCAGCGTCGCCAGCATGGCCAGCCCGACGCTGACCCCCGACTGGGTATAGCTTTGCTCGTGATGCCGGCGCCCCCCGGCCAGCAGGCAGATGCCGACGATGCCGTTGATCGTGATCATGATCGCCGCGATCAGCGTGTCGCGCGCCAGCGCCTGCGATCCGCCGCTGCCCTCACCCGCCGCGTCGCCCAGCATGATCGAGACGATCAGCGAGGTTTCGATCACCGTCACCGCAAAGGCCAGCACCAGCGTGCCGAACGGCTCGCCGAGGAAATGCGCGAGAATTTCGGCATGATAGACCGCGGCCATGACGACGGCACCGAGCAGCAGCGCGAGCCCCGTGACCAGGACCAGTCCCGAAGGTTTGCCGACGAGCAGCGAGGCGACGCCGAGCAGCGGCACCGCGATCGCCCACGGTGCCAGCCCGAAGAAGGGGAACGGCGGCGGTGCGGAGGCCTGGGCGCGGGGACGAGCGGCGTCGGTGGGAGCGTCGGTCATGCCCCCTTATAGGGACGATTGCCCTTGGGCCAATGGCGGCGACAATTCTCTACAAACCGCGCGGCCGCTCAGGCGGCCTCCTTCTCCACCCATTCGGGATAGAAGCACGGCTCGCGCGTCGACCAGCCAGGCGCCGTGGCGGCGGCTTCGCTGATCGACTGGAGCAGGCCCTTGCGGTTATCGGGGCGGATGTGGGGCAGCGCGGCGGCGGCGCAGAAGGCGCTGGGCAACCAGGGCCGGATTTCGGCGCCGAGCAGCCGCTCGTAGAGAAACCGGTACGACGAGAAGCCGGTCAGCTTTTCCTGCGTGAGATCGAACGCGGTCACGCGCACCAGCTTGCCGAGGAACAGGTCGACGCCTTCGAGACTGGTCTCGTCGGGCAGCTGGCCGCGCAGCGATTTCAGTTCCTGATAGGCGACGTACTGGCTGCGGATCGACGACACTTCCATGGCGTCGCGTGCCCACAATTTGAACGCGTCCTGCCGGCCGAGGCCGATGTCGAGACTGCGCTTGATATAGCGCTGCTCGCAGGGCGTGAAGCTGGCGAATTCGCGCAGTTCGTTGATCGTCAGCGATGCGGTGCCGGTCGTGGCCATGGTAACCCCCTGTACGAATCCAGCGGGATCCGACGCGCAGAGATCACCAGATATTGGTTAGCAAGCCGTTAAGCGCGCGATCAGATGAGCCCGGCCAGGGGGCTCGAAGGGTCGGCATATTTGCGCGTAGCCATGCGACCGGAGAGATAGGCGTCGCGTCCCGCCTCGACCGCCAGCTTCATCGCGCGGGCCATGCGCAGCGGATCCCGGGCTTCGGCGATCGCGGTGTTCATGAGTACGCCGTCGCAGCCGAGCTCCATGGCGACCGCGGCATCCGAGGCCGTGCCGACGCCCGCGTCGACCAGCACCGGGACGCCCGCGCCCTCGACGATGAGACGGATCGTCACGCGGTTCTGGATGCCCAGGCCCGAGCCGATCGGCGCGCCCAGCGGCATCACCGCCACCGCCCCGGCCGCTTCGAGCTGCTTCGCCGCGATCGGATCGTCGACGCAGTAGACCATCGGCAGGAAGCCCTCGTTGGCGAGGACCTCGGTCGCCTTGAGCGTCTCGCGCATGTCGGGGTAGAGCGTACGCGCCTCGCCCAGCACCTCGAGCTTGACCAGATCCCAACCGCCCGCCTCGCGCGCCAGGCGCAGCGTGCGGATCGCGTCGTCGGCGGTGAAGCAGCCGGCGGTGTTGGGCAGGTAGGTGATCGTCTTCGGGTCGATGAAGTCGGTCAGCATCGGCGCCTTGGGATCGCTGACGTTGACCCGGCGCACCGCCACGGTGACGATCTCGGCGCCACTGGCCTCGACCGCGGCGGCGTTCTGCGCGAAGTCCTTGTACTTGCCGGTCCCGACGATCAGCCGCGACCGGAAGTTGCGGCCCGCGACGGTCCAGGTGTCTGCGTCGGTCATTGCAATCGATCTCCACCGCCGACGAAGTGCACGATTTCCAGAACGTCGCCCTCGGCCAGGGCGGCGTCGGCCAGGGTCGAGCGCGGCGCGATCTCGCCATTGCGCTCGACCGCCACCTTGGCCGGAGCCAGGTCGAGGCTGCGGACCAGGTCGGCGATGCTGGCGCCGGCAGCGATGCGGCGCGGCTCGCCGTTGACGGTCAGGGAAATTTCGGCGGACATGCGCAGCGCAGATAGCGCTCAGGCGGCGTGACGCAAGTTTCGGATATGCGCGACGGCCACCAGGGCCACGCCGGCGATGGTCAGCAGCGCTTCGGGAAGGCCATGGCCGGCGAACAGGGCCGCGGCCATCAGCGCGATGCCGCAGGCGCCGATCGCCAGCGGCGCCCGCTGTCCGTGACGTCGCAACCCGATGCCCAGCGTCACCACGCCGACGACGATCGCCAGCGCCAGCCCGATCTGATGGATCTCCGGGGCGAGCAGGGCCTGACCGCCGAGACCGAGCGCGGAAACGAGGACGACGCTGAGCAGGCAATGCAAGGCGCAGAGTCCCGAAAGGAGCACACCGACCCGGTCGAGCCGGTCGCGAATCGAGAGCAGGGCAGCGCGCATGCCGAACCTGATATGTGATATTGTAACATCAGACAAGGCCGCTTGCGCTTTTGCCTGCCCCGGCGCAGGAGCGCGGCCCATGGCCGATGCACCTCCCGTCGATCCGACCGCCCCTTCCCAGGTTGCCGAGGGCCGACCGCTCGCGCTCGCGCGCTGGCTGCTCGTCGTGGCGGCGCTCGTCGTTCTGATCGTCGCCGTGGGCGGCATCACCCGGCTGACCGAATCGGGCGTGTCGATCACCGAATGGAAACCCGTCAGCGGCGCACTGCCGCCCTTGAGCGAGGCGCAGTGGCAGGCAGAGTTCGACGCCTATCGGCAGACTCCGCAATTCGTCGAGATCAACGGCCCGGCCGGCATGACTTTGGCGACCTACAAGACCATCTTTTTCTGGGAGTGGGTTCACCGCCTGTTGGCGCGCGCGATCGGGCTGGTGCTGGCACTGGTCACACTGGTGTTCGCGCTGCGCCGGCAGATCCCGCCCGGCTACCTGCCGCGGCTGCTGGCCCTGCTTGCCCTGGTCGGCCTGCAGGGCGCGATCGGCTGGTGGATGGTGGAATCCGGCATCGTCAACGACGTCAAGGTCAGCCACTACCGCCTTGCCGCGCATCTGCTGACCGCCTTGGCGACGCTGGGCGGGCTGGTCTGGACCGCGCTCGATCTGCGCGCACTGGCCAGAGGCAGCGCGCGCGCACGTGTGACCCGATTCGGCGCGCTGGTCCTGGCGGTGTTGACCCTGCAGCTGTTCTACGGCGCGCTCGTGGCGGGCCTGCGCGCCGGCCACGTCGCCAACGATTGGCCGACGATGCAGGGGCGCCTGCTGCCCGACGGCATCGATTGGTCGCTGGGCGTCGGCCATGCCTTCGTCAACGATCCCTTTTTATTGCATTTCATCCACCGCTGGTGGGCCTGGGCGCTCGTCGGCGTGCTGATCGCGCTCGCCGGTCGGGCGAAGGCACGCGGCGACCGCAAAGCCTCGATCCTGATCCATTCGGCGTTCGGTACGCAGATCGTCCTCGGCGTGTTCACCGTCTGGAGCGGGATCGCGCTGCCGCTCGCGGTGCTGCACCAGTTGGTCGGCGCGCTGCTCGTCGCCGCCACGGTGCGGGGGGTGCACGCGCTCGACAGCGGGCGGTGAAATAGCGCTCGCGTCGGGGGGAAAATATGGGAGGTATTATTTTACCTCCCTGCGAAACCGCCGGATCGCTTGACTTTGGAACGATTCTCCACGATTGGGCCGCCTTCGCGCAGGCCGCCGCCCGGCTGCTCGCGCCACGTTTAAGGGAAGACCTGCCAAATGAAGGCACTCAGCAAGGTCACCCGGTCGATCAAGCCGGCCGAGGTGGAGAAGAACTGGCATCTGATCGATGCCGATGGCCTGGTGCTTGGCCGCGTCGCGGTGATCATCGCCAATATCCTGCGCGGCAAGCACAAGCCGAGCTACACCCCTCACGTCGATTGCGGCGATCACGTCGTCGTGATCAACGCCGACAAGGTGCGGCTGACGGGCAACAAGCTCAAGCAGAAGATCTATTACAAGCACACCGGCTATGCCGGCGGCATCAAGGAAGTGACCGCAGCCAAGGTGCTCGACGGCCGCTTCCCCGAGCGCGTGCTCGAAAAGGCCGTGGAGCGCATGATTCCCCGCGGTCCCCTGGGCCGCGACCAGATGCGCGCCCTGCATCTCTATGCCGGCGCCGAGCATCCGCATGCGGGCACCCAGCCCCAGCCGCTCGACGTTGCCGCTCGCAACCGTAAGAACAAGGTGGGTGCCTGATGTCCGATAACACCGTCACCGATCTCGCCGAGCTCGGCAACCTGGCCGCCGGCGCGGTTGCGCCCGAGGCCGTCAGCGACGAGGCGCCGCAGGCGCCCGTCCGCACCGGTCCTGCCGCGCCTCTGCGCGACAAGGAAGTCGATGCCCAGGGCCGTGCCTATGCCACCGGCCGCCGCAAGGATGCCGTCGCCCGCGTGTGGCTCAAGCCCGGCTCGGGCAAGATCACCGTCAACGGCCGCGATCAGGAAGTCTATTTCGCACGTCCGACGCTGCGTCTCGTCATCAACCAGGTGTTCGGCATCACCGATCGCTCGGGTCAGTACGACGTCGTCGCCACGGTCAAGGGCGGCGGGCTTTCCGGCCAGGCCGGTGCCGTCAAGCACGGCATCAGCCAGGCGCTGAGCAAGTTCGAGCCCGCGCTGCGCAGCACGGTCAAGGCCGCCGGCTTCCTCACCCGCGACAGCCGCGTGGTCGAGCGCAAGAAGTACGGCCGCGCCAAGGCGCGCAAGAGCTTCCAGTTCTCGAAGCGCTAAGCCGCTTCGGTCACGCGAATTCGGGGGGTCGGCGATGCCGGCCCCCTTTTTCGTGCGCTCGGTCGAGGATGCCATGACCTATCACCGCTTCGCCCGTCCGCACGGCCAGGCGCTCGATCGCGCGACGGGCCGGCTCGGCTGGGCGCGTGGCGCAATCGGCGCCGGGCTCGGCCTTGCCGCTTCGGCCGTGGTGACGCACGGGTTGCTGGGCTCGAGTAACCCGATGCTTCCATGGATCTTCGGGCCGATCGGCGCGTCGGCGGTGCTGGTCTTCCTGTTCCCGGCCAGCCCCCTCGCCCAGCCATGGCCGGTGATCGGCGGCACGCTGCTGCCCGCGCTGGTCGGCCTGCTCGTCGGCCAGTTCGCCTATCCGCCCGCCTTCGCGCTCGCGCTTGCGGCGGGTGCCGCGATCGGCGTGATGAGCCTCGCGCGCTGCCTGCATCCGCCCGGCGGAGCCTGCGCCCTACTGGGCGCGCTAAGCGCGGCGCCCTTCGCCCAAAGTTGCGCCACGCTACTTCTGCCGCTCGCGGTCAATCTGGCCGTGTTGCTGACGGTCGGCTGGCTCTACAACCGCTCGACGGGCCATTCCTGGCCGCATCGCCAGATCGTGCCTCCGTCGCCGCCGCGGACGCTGTATCGCTCCGAAGATCTCGACGCCGTGCTCGACGGATGGGACGAGGCGCTCGACGTCAGCCGCGAGGACCTCGACGCGGTGTTCCGCGCCGTCGAACGGCGCGTGCTCGCGCGGGGCGACCTCACGGCCCGCTGATCAGCCGGTCCGACGACGGCTGCTGCAGACTTTTCGCGCCGATGCAGGCACGCCCACTTGTTTTGCAGGGCTGCGGCGCACAGATGCTTGCTGCGATGCAACATGATCTTCCCGCGCCGGGATCGGCGCCCTCCCGGCCGGTTTGGCTCGTCATCCTGGCGCTGGCCATGGGCGGCTTCGCGATCGGCACGACCGAATTCGCGGCGATGAGCCTGCTCCCCTATTTTGCGCGCGGGCTGCATATCGACGAACCGACGGCCGGCCACGTGATCAGCGCCTATGCGCTCGGCGTGGTCATCGGCGCGCCGATCATCGCCGTGCTGGCCGCCAGACTGCCGCGGCGGACGTTGTTGATCGGTCTGATGCTCGTGTTCGGGATCGCCAACGGGCTGTCGGCGCTGTCGCCGAGCTACCACTGGATGCTGGCCTTCCGCTTCCTGAGCGGCGTGCCGCACGGTGCCTATTTCGGCGTGGCGGCGCTGGTCGCCGCCTCGCTGGTGCCGCCAGACAAGCGCGCACGGGCGGTTTCGCACGTGATGCTGGGCCTGACCATCGCCACCGTGATCGGCGTCCCCGCGGCGACCGCGCTCGGCCAGATCGTCGGCTGGCGCTGGGGCTTCGCGATCGTCGCGCTGCTGGCTCTGATCACCGCGGTCCTGGTGTGGCGTTTCGCCCCCCGAGATCGGCCCGATCCCTCGGCCAGCCCGCTGCGCGAACTGGGTGCGCTCAAGCGCCGGCAAGTGTGGCTGACCCTGGCCATCGGGGCGATCGGCTTCGGCGGCATGTTCGCGGTCTACACCTATCTTGCGTCCACTTTGATGGAAGTCACCGGCGTGTCGGCGGCGGTAGTCCCCGTTGTGCTCGTTCTTTTCGGCGTCGGGCTGACGATCGGCAATCTCGTCTGTGCTTGGGCGGCGGACAAGGCCTTGATGCCGACGGCCGCGGCGATGTTGATCTGGAGCGCCGTCTGGCTCGCCATTTTCCCGTGGGCGACGGGCAACGTCTGGGCGATTTCGCTCGTCGTGCTGGCAATCGGCATGGGCGGGGGACTGGCAACCGCTCTGCAAACCCGGCTGATGGATGTCGCCGAAGATGCGCAGACGCTGGCTGCGGCGCTCAATCACAGCGCCTTCAACACGGCCAACGCGATCGGCCCGTGGGTGGGCGGCTTGGCGATTGGCGCGGGCTATGGCCTGCCGTCGACGGGCTGGGTCGGCGCGGCGCTCGCATTATCCGGCTTGGGCGTCTGGGGTTTGGCCATGCTCGACGATCGCACTCGCACCGCACCGCCCCTGGCGGAATGTCCCGGCTGATACTGCACCCACCGCCTTATTAGCTGCATTTCGAGCATACGTGCATCGCATGGAACCATGCATCACATAGTACCTTGCATCACACGGTATCTTGCACTAGTCTTCTCGGGTAACGAGGAGGCGATTCGTGCCCGAGGCAATCGAAATCCAGTTGAAGAAGGGGGTGCTGGGGCTCTGCGTCCTGGCGCTGCTCTCCCGGGCGAACAGCTATGCCTACGAGATCGCCAGCAAGCTGGCCCATGCGGTCGACATGGGTGAAGGCACGATCTACCCGCTGATGCGACGGATGCAGTCGGACGGCCTGGTCGCCACCTATCTCGAGGAAAGCCCTGCCGGCCCGCCGCGCAAGTACTACCGGCTGACCGACGCCGGCCGCGCGAGCCTGCAATCGCAACTCGCCGAATGGCGCAGCTTTACCGCCGCTGTCGACGGCCTCGTCGGGGACATCGATGCCCCCATCCCCACCCCACTCGCCAATGCCGCGGAGGACGCCCATGACGCGTGACGAATTCCTGCGCCGCCTGCGCCGCGGGCTCGAAGGCCTGCCCAGTGCGGCCTCGGCCGACGTGATCGGCGACTACGAAGCCCATTTCGACGCCGCGCGCGACGAAGGCCGTTCCGAAGCCGAAGTCGCCGAGGCGCTCGGTGATCCGGGACGGCTCGCACGCGAGCTCCGGCTCGAAGCGGGGATCAAGCGCTGGGAAGAGGGGCGCTCGCCCTCGACCGCCTGGACCGCGGTGATCGCCTTCCTCGGCCTCGGCGCGATCGACATCCTCGTGCTGCTGCCGATCCTGCTGCCCGCGATCGGCGTTCTGATCGGGCTCTACGTCGCGCTGCTCGGCGTGTTCATCGGCGGCGGTGCCGTGCTGATCGCCGGCCCGTTCAGCGGCTTTCCCGGCGGCGTCGCGGCGGCTCTGCTGGCCGGGCTGGGGCTGATGGCGGCGGCGGTCGCCTTCACCGCGCTGTTGGTCATCGTGACGATCTGGCTGGTCAACGCCCTGCTGTGGTTTGGACGCCTGCATTATCGTATCATCAAGCCCGCCATCGACGGCCAAGGCTGACCGATTCCCCAAGGGAGAACTGCCATGATCAGGAAACTGCTCATCGTCTTCGCCAGCGGCCTGCTGCTCGCCATCGTCTCGCTCGGCGGGGCCTGGGCGGTCGGCGGACCGGCCTTCATGCAGCATGTGAAGGCCGAAGGCTGGGACGCTGAC
>Ga0075366_10000767_pt1 | contig 15283 bp, 8 predicted proteins | sample EndMethybrTD3031_FD_72351 | JGI IMG/M metagenome (GOLD analysis project Ga0075366, IMG submission 72351) | Populus endosphere microbial communities from Tennessee, USA - Endosphere MetaG P. TD hybrid TD303-1 | ecosystem: Host-associated > Plants > Roots > Endosphere | place: USA: Tennessee...
CCATGCTCGCCAAGCTGGGCGAGGTCGTCTTCTGGAAGATCGCCATGAAGCCCGGCCGTCCCCTCGCCTACGGGAAGATCGAGGGCGCGCACTTCTTCGGGCTGCCGGGCAACCCGGTCTCCGTGATGGCGACCTTCTACCAGTTCGTGCGCGAGGCGATGCTGATCCTCATGGGCGCCCATCCGGTCGGTCCGGTCCCGTCCTTCAAGGCGGTGTGCACCTTGAAACTGAAGAAGGCTCCCGGACGTACCGAGTTCCAGCGGGGCATCCTCACGCGCGGCGCCGACGGCAGCTGGACGGTCCGGCCCACGGGCGAGCAGGGCTCCGGAATCCTGAAATCGATGAGCGATGCCAACTGCTTCATCATCCTCGGCGACGACGTGGGCCATGTCGAAGCCGGCACGACGGTCGACGTCCAGCTGCTGGAGGGCGTCGTTTGAAGCCCGTGTCCGCGCTCGACCGGACCGGGACCGGGCTCGAATACCTCCAGAAGATCGTCGCCGGCGAGTACGGCAACGTCCCGATCGGGGACCACGTGGGCTTCCGCATGGCCGAGGTCTCGAAGGGCCGCATCGTCTTCACGGGCGAGCCGCGCGAGAACGTGTTGAACCTCATCGGCACCGTGCACGGCGGCTACGCGGCCACCATCCTGGACAGCGCCCTCGCCCTCTCGGTGCTCTCCTCGCTGGATGCGGATTCGAACTTCACGACCCTCGAGATCAAGGTGAACTACGTCCGCCCGATCACCCCCGGCATGTCGGTGCGGGCCGAGGGCAACGTGGTGCATGCCGGCCGCCGGGTGGCCACTTCCGAGGCCCGGCTCACCGATTCCGAGGGCCGCCTGCTGGCCCACGGGACGACGACTTGCCTGATCCTTCCCCGGAAACAGTGATTTTTCTCCTTGTAATGCATGCAGGGGTGGGGTAAAAACACAGTCGAATCAAGCAAAAACCTAGTCGAATCAATAAGAATCGGCCCGTGGGAGGGCATAAGAATGGGGATGGTCTCGCGCACCGCTGTCTTTGCGTTCGTCCGGGGGCTGCTGCCCGCGGTAGCGCTTGCGGCCTCACTGGCTCCGCTCCCGGCGCTCGCTGATTTCGCAACCAACTGCAACACCGGCTGCCACGGCACCGCGGGCTTTTCCGGGGCGCGCCTGAACGGCACCTCGCGCGCCATCATCCTCGGCGCCAACACGAACAAGGGCATGGGCATCGGCGGGCTCAGCAATGCCGTGCTCGACGGCATCGCGACCGAAATCGCGAACGCCGCTCCCGGCACCCAGACCGTCGCCGCGGTGCCCTATCGCAGCCAGAACAACGTCATCACGGTTACGTCGATCTTCGTCGACCGGATCAGCGGCAACGCAACGATCACGGGGACGGCAGCGGGCACGCTGGCCCCCAACCAGGGCGGGAACATCACCACGGGCGCATTCGCGGGCACGGCCGGTGCCAGCGTGAACCCCACGATCCAGTACGACCACCTGGCAACCAATTGCGCGACCGAATCCTTCGACGTCGTCGGATCCGGCCCGTCGGGCAACACCATCGATCGCCGCATCGCCGTCCCCATCACCGCGCCGACGGTGACCGCCGCGAACACGACGGTGGCCGCCTTCACGTACAGCACCTCTGCCGTGTCCCGCAACATCTCCGCCGTGATCAGCGTGAGCGGCACCGGCTCGCTGCCGACCGGAACGCTCTCGCTGTCGGGGCAATCCGGCACCGGCACGATCGCGGCGACGGGCGCAACGACATTCACGTACGCCGCGACCGGCACGACCTACACCCCGAGCGTCACGGTGAACTACCAGGCCAGCGGCCCCTGCGCCACCACGTCGGCCACCAGGACGATCACGATTCCGGTCAACCTGCCCGCGGCGCCGACGGCCATCGACCTGGGGACATTCACCACGGCCTCGGTCGGCACCACGCCGATCCCCGTGACCGGTTTCGCCGGCTTCACCGCCGCATCCCCGCTCAACATCGTCTCGCAACCGCCGGCTGGAGAAGGCACGGTCGCGATCACCGGGCCTGCCCAGTTCACCTACACGGGCAGCGGATTTGCAGGGACAACCTCCTTCACGTACAGCATCCTCGGGCCCACCGGATCGGGGCTCTCGTCGATCACGCGGACCATCACGCTCTCACCGACCGCGGCCCCCGTCCCGGGCGCGGGCACGGCGACAACCGCGTTCAACACGCCCGTCACCGTGGACCTCACGCCCTTCATCACCGGAGCCTTCACGAGCGTGGCCGTCTCGGGTCCCTCCACGAATGGCACCGCCATCGTCGCCAGCGCGAACCAGATCACGTTCACGCCGACGGCCGGCTACTTCGGGTCGGCCGCGACGTTCGGCTTCACGGCAACGGGACCCGGCGGTCCCTCGCCCGGGGCAGGCACCGTCACGGTCACCGTGAATCCGCCCATTCCGACCGTAGCGCCCACGACCGGCAACGTCGCGTACAACACGGCAACACCGCTCGACGTTGCCGCGCTGATCACGCCCCTGGTGGCCGGGACGACCGTGAACGCGAGCGGCGCCACCAACGGGACGATCACGGGCATCGCCGGGACGGTGATCACGTTCACGCCGACGGCCGGCTACATCGGGCCGGCGAGCTACACGTACACCGCCACGAACAGCACGGGCACCTCCGCTCCCGCCACGGTCAGCCTCACCGTGCAGCCCCCGGCGGCGCCGACCTCCGCCAGCTTCGACTTCATGGTCTCGTCGACGCTACCCACGACGCTCGACGTCTCGTCGCTGCTCACCAGCGTCGTCACCAGCCTCGCGATCAGCACGCCGCCTGCGAACGGAACGGCGAATCCGGCGTCGGCGACGACGATCACGTATTCGCCGGGAGCCAGCCCCGTCACGGTCGACACGTTCTTCTACACGGCGACCGGTCCCGGCGGAACGTCCGCGCCCGGGCGCATCCGCGTCTTCTACACCAATGCCCCGGTCACGCCGGATGTCGCGATCACCGTGCCGTTCAACTCGCTCACGGACATCGACCTCCTCTCGCGCATCACGGGCACGTTCACCGGCCAGATCACCTTCCCGCAGCTGCCCACCAATGGCGAACTGATCGTGCGCGGCGGCGTGATCAGCTACCGGCCGAATACGGGCTTCGTCGGCGCGGACAGCTTCACCTACACGGTGACCGGAACGGGCGGCGCCTCGAGGGCCGGAACGGTGCGCATCACCGTGAACCCGCCGCTCGCCACGACCACCGGCGGCACGGCGAGCGTCTCGTTCAACACGGCCACGCAGATCGACCTGTCGCGCTTCGTGAACGGCGTCACGACCGGATTCGTGATCACGGCGGGACCGGAGCACGGCAGCCTCACGCTCTCGGGCAGCATCGCCACCTACACGCCCACGGCCGGCTACTTCGGGCCCGACCAATTCACCTTCGTCGTGCGCAACGGCGCGGGCACGTCGGCGCCGGCGACGATCACCATCACCGTGGGATCGCTCAAGCCCGTGGCCTCTCCAGCCTCGCTCGCGGTCGACCTGAACTCGTCGCGCTCGATCGACACGGCCCCGCTCATCTCCGGCTCCGGCGTCACCGGCGTCACGGTGACCCGCAAGCCCGCGCACGGAACCGTCGAAGTCAACGGGACGATGTTCACGTACACGCCGAACCACAACTTCTTCGGCCCGGATTCGTTCCAGTACATCGCGTTCGGGAACCTCGGCTCCTCATCGCCCGCCACGATCAGCATCACGGTCACGGGCCGGCCGGATCCCCGCGACGATCCGGATGTCCGCGGCCTCGTCGATGCGCAGGCGCAAGTGCCGACGCGATTCACGCGCGCGCAGGTGTCGAACTTCCAGCGCCGCATGGAGACGCTGCACCGCGGCCCGGATTCCGCGTTCCCCGAGAAACCGGTCAAGCCCGAACCTGCCGCGCCGGCCGGCGAGACGATCCCGCCTGCCAACAGCGTCTCCCCGCCGCCCGCGAGCGGACCGACGACGCGAGCCCCGAGCCTCGACGGCCCGGTGCCCGTGACCGGATCGACGATCCCGGGCGTGACCCCGTTGGTGAGCTCGCTGATCAGCCTGGCCACCTCGCAGACCGTGGGCGTCAACGGCGCCACCGAGATCCGCAACGGCCTGAGCATCTGGATCGCCGGCCTCGCGACCTTCGGCGAGCTGGACAGCGAAGGCGGCCGCAGCGGCTCGCGCTTCAGCACCGACGGCATGAGCGTGGGCATCGACAAGCGCCTCTCCGACAGCCTCGTGCTCGGCGTGGGCGGCGGCTATGCGCGCGACCGCACGGGCGTGGGCAGCAACGGCACCAACAACAAGTCGCGCGGCTCGTCGTTCGCCTTCTACGGCAGCTTCCAGCCCTCGGCGCGGACCTACCTCGACATGATGGTGGGCTTCGGCACGATCGACATGGACAGCCAGCGCTACGTGCCGGAGATCGGGCAGTTCGGCACCGCCACCCGCAAGGTGGATCAAGTGTTCGGCTCCATCGCCGGCGGCTACGAGTGGCGCCAGGACGGCATCCTCGTCTCGCCGTACGGCCGCCTCGACTTCACGCAGGACAAGTTCAAGACCGCGAGCGAGTCGGGCGCCGACCAGTACAACCTCACCTTCCAGGGCCAGACGCAGAAGGGTACGGCCGGTGCGGTGGGCCTGCGCGCCGAATCGCAGCACGAGACGGACTACGGCCGCGCCATCCCGCGGATCCGCGTCGAGTACCGCCGCGAATTCCAGGATGACCGCACCACGGTGCTCAACTACGCCGACCTCTTCGGCGGACCCGAGTACTCCGTCACGAGCAAGGGCACCAGCCGCAACGCCCTGCTGCTCGGCATCGGCTCCGACTTCCTCGTCTCCGGCGGCCTCAAGCTGGGCTTCGACTACACGGTCGAGCGCAACTCCGGCTCGAAGAACGTGCAGGCCGTGCGCCTCATCGCCATCCAGGACCTGGACTTCAAGAACCTGCCGCCGTTCCGCTTCACCTCTTCGGCGCTAGCGCGTCCGATCTCCGTCGACTTCGGCGCGAGCTACGACGACAACGTGAGCCGCGGCCGCCTCGAGGACGAGAAGCGTTCCGACAGCCTCTTCAGCCTCGGCATCGGCCAGGAATACGTCTACCCGGTCGGCACCAACTTCCGCCTCGTGGCCACGCCGCTCGTCACCGGCGAGAAGTTCCGCCGCTGGGCCGGCCTCGGCCGCTTCTCCGGCGGCCTGCAGGCCGAGATGCAGTACCGCTCCTCGGGTGCCTTCGACGCCACGACGCTCGGCCTGAAGGGCAGCGCGATCTACGACCAGTACGAGTCGAGCCTGCGCACCGGCGGGCGTTACTTCCTCGGCGTGAACGCGCGGCGCGCGCTCACCGACAAGATCGACCTCTTCGCCGAGGCCGGAGCCAACCGGCGCGACGGCAAGAGCGAAGTCTTCCAGCTGCGCGACTGGGTGGCGAAGGCGAACATCGACTACTCGCTGGGCCGCAACGGTGTCGTGTACGCCTCGGGCGAATACCGCAAGGGCGATACCTTCGCCTCGGGCCTGCCCTCGCTCACGAACGCCGCGATCGCCGACGTCTTCGTGATCGACGACGCGTTCGAGAACCAGCTCGTGGCCTACCGCCTCGAGGCGCGCACCGTGCTCGGCACGATCGGCTACAACCGGCCGCTGGGCCCGCGCGACTCGCTCGACTTCTCGTATCGCCGCGTGCAGACCGACCCGTCGCACAAGCCCAGCTTCGACGCCGGCGGCCCGCTGAAATACATCGATAACCAGTACTCCATCGTGTACCTGCTGCGCTTCTAGGGGATCCACGCATGACCGCAAGACATCTTCCCGCCCGCGCCGCGGCGCTCCTCGCCGCGGTGCTCGTCGCCTCGTGCGGCGGCGGCGGCAGCCCGGGCGACACGCCGACCCAGTTCACGCCGCCGCCGGTGGCGCCGGTCTCGGGTCCCGACAAGTTCCTGATGTTCCCGAACCCGCAGGTCCAGGACAACGGCACCGTCCAGACGACCTCGGACGATTTCGCCAACGCCTACTACCGCGCCCTCGATCCCAACAACGAGCGCGACACGCTCGCCAAGTGGAAGGCGAAGAACGGCTTCGAGACCGGCACCGGCCAGGAGATCACGGTCGTCTTCGGCGACACGCGCGACCTGGGCTACGGCCGGCGCATGAACGCGCGGCGCAATCCCGACGGCACGCTCGCCTTCTATGTCGAGAACTACCTCGTGCGCACGGGCGCGGACTACGCGTACTCGAACCTGAACCTCGAAGCGGCCATCGTGCGCGACACGAGCCGCTTCATCGGCGTGAACGCGATCGAGTTCAGCCCCGGGCCCAACGGCGGCGCGCCGTTCGCCAAGTGGTACAACTTCAGCTCCACCACCGGCATCCGCGCGACGCAGGTCGACCTCGACGGCCGCGGCACGAAGGCGATGCCCGGCCCCTGCATCAGCTGCCACGGCGGCCGCGGCGACGCGCTCACCCCGCCCGACGCCACCGGCAAGCCGCGCTTCAACCTCGTGCGCTTCTCCGAATCGAAGACGCGCGGCGACGTCGAGGGCCACATGCATCCGTTCGAGGCCGACGTGTTCGGCTTCAGCGACCGCGCCGGCTTCACGCGCGCCGAGCAGGAAGCGGCGATCAAGACGATCAACAAGTGGATCCTCTGCACCTACCCGCTCGCCGCGCCGTCGACCGCGCCCGAGGACCAATGCCGCCGCCCGGCGAACCCGAGCGAGTGGCAAGGCACCGCGGCCTCGCTGATCAAGGCGTACTACGGCGGCGACGGCCTGCCCAACGCGACGTTCAAGGACGAGTACGTGCCCGAAGGCTGGGTCACAGCCGGCCAATCGACGCTCTACGAGAACGTGATCAAGCCCTCCTGCCGCACCTGCCACATCATGCGCGGCAGCGGCGGCAACTCGGACATCGACTTCAACACGTACGAGAAATTCCGCGCCTACAACGACCGCGTGAAGATCCACGTGCAGGAGCGCGGCAACATGCCGCTCGCGAAGATCGTCTACGACGCGTTCTACGCCACCGGCAACGCCGGTCCGAACTCGGTGGCGACGTTCCTGGCCGCGCAGGGCCACACGGCGCGCGACACGAACGGAGCCCCCCTGCTGCCCGGCCGTCCCATCGCGCGTCTCGGTCCTACCCGCGTGGTCGCGCCCGGATCGACCAAGCTCATTTCGGCCGACAGCGTCTTCGCGTCGGGCTACGCGTGGACCGTGGTCTCGGGCAACGCCACGCTCGCCAACGCGTCGACGGCGACACCGACATTTACTGCCGCCGCGCCCGGAACGTATGTCGTGCAGCTGGTGGTCACGGGCAACAACCTCACCAGCGCACCCGCGCAGCAGACGATCGTCGTGCAGGACGGACTGGCGGTCGCGCCGGCCAACATCCGCTTCTCGCACATCAAGGAGATCCTGCAGACCGCGGGCTGCACCAATTGCCACAACCCCGCCGGCACGCTGCCGCGTCCGCCGCTCTTCTACACGAACGAGGACCGCAACGACGACGGCATGATCGACGCCACCGACGAGCTCTGGTTCTACACGGAGGTCCGCAGCCGCATCAACTTCACCGAGCCGAGCGCCAGCCCGCTGCTGCGCAAGCCCTCGGGGAACCACCACGGCGGCCAGCTGCTCTCGGGTTTCAACACGTCCGCGGCACCCGGTTCGCCGGATCGCGTGCGCTACGAGACGTTCTACAACTGGATCGCGAACGGGGCGCCTTACCAGTAGCGCCTCGAGAGTCAAAAAAGCCCGCTTCGGCGGGCTTTTTTCTTTAAGGCGGTTGAACCACGGAGGACACAGAGGACACGGAGGAAAAGCAGGACGATGCGGATGAATGCAGATGCGCCGATCGTCGCGATCGAGATCCACAACGCTTTAGTTTTCCTCTGTGTCCTCCGTGTCCTCCGTGGTTCAACCGCCTTTGACGTCACAAAAAAGCCCGCCGAAGCGGGCTTTTGCCGGAATCGCGTTCCTCAATACCCGCGCCGCGGCCCCATGTAGTCGCTCTTCGGGAAGACGAACGGCGGCTGGCGGCCGACCAGGGTCTCGATCAGCGCGAGCTCCTGGTCCGTGTGGTTCACGAACGGGGCCGGACGGATGTTCCGGCCCTTCTGCTCGTTCGGCAGGATGTAGAGCGGGCGGTCGTGGTGCTTCGCGGCCACCGTCTCCTTGCTTTCCGGGTCGTTGATGGCGGCGACGTCGGCCACGCCGTAGCAGGTGCAGAAATACGTCTGGTCGGGATCGGCTTCCATGTACACGCCGGTGCCGCGGATGCCGATCGAGGCAATGCGCGTCGTGAGCGACACGGGGCGGCGGCTGGGGAAAACCGAGAGGAGCTTGCCGGTGAGCAGCTTGATGCCCGTGACCACGAGGGAATCGGCCGGCGGCGCTTCCACCACCACGTTGCTGTCCGCACGCAGGATGAAGGCGCTCTCGCCCACGGCGTAGACGACCTCGCTGTTCTTGCCCGTCTGGATGGTCGAACCGGCGCCGATCTTCGATTCCGTCGTGGCGGCCTGCCCGTTGATGAGCACCTGGCCATTCACGCGATAGACCGACTTGCCCGTGGGCAGCTTGGCCGGGGCGTTGCCCAGGACCTGCGCGAGCGCCTCGATGCCTGCACCGGAAAATGCACCCATCGCGAGTGCCTGGATCAGCCAGCGGCGCCGAGGATCTTCGGCCTCACCGAATCGCTTCATGTGCGCTTACCTCGCTATTTTTCGTATGAGGGCTATACGGCTGCCCTCCTCCCTTAGATGTTTGCATTATCACAGCTAAGTCGCTGTTCCCCAATGCCGAAAATCACACTTGACCAGTGACCCGCGGTCATTTAATCTCGGCCAACTGACCGGGAGTCATTTAATGGCCGTCAAGCAACGCGCCGTCGCGGAGGCGGACAAGGAGGAGCGCCGCAACGCCATCCTCGATGCCGCCGAGGCGCTTTTCGTCGAGCAGCCGGAGCGCGTCGCCAACGTGGCGGAAGTCGCCGAGGCCGCGGGCCTCGCCAAGGGCACCGTCTACCTCTACTTCCCCAGCAAGGAGGAGATGCTGCTGGCGCTCCACGAGCGCCACGTGGCCCGTTTCTTCACCGAAGTGATGCGCCTGCTCGACGGAAGCGGCCGCGTCGACTTCGACTCCGTCTTCGAGGTGACCCGCAAGCACCTGATCCGCGCCCCGGGCTACCTGGCCCTCACCAGCCGCTGCTTCGGCCTGATGGACCGCGAGATCCCGCTCGAGACGGCGCTCGCCTTCAAGATCCGCGTGGCCCAGACGCTCGCCAACGCGGGCACCGCGCTGGAGCGGCACTTCCCTGCCCTGGCCCCCGGCCAGGGGATTCTCGTGTTCCTGCACAGCTACGGGCTGATCGTGGGCCTTTGGCAGCTGCTGCATCCCAACGAGCGCTTCGGCGCGGCCATGAACCGCCCGGAGCTCCGTGTGATCAAGCGCGACTACGAGCGCGACATCGAAGGGGCGCTGCGCGCCCTGTGGTCCGGCATGACGGCCGGCGGCGTGCCCGCTACGGCCAGGAGGAAAATCCGATGAGGCATACCCTGACGCTTGCCCTGCTCGCGGCGGTGCTCGCCGCCTGCGGCGGAAGCAAGACCGCCCCCGAAGCCGTGCGCCCGGTGATCACGCAAAAGGTCACCGCGGGCGCCGCCGCGGCCCGCGACGTCTATTCCGGCGAGGTGCGCGCGCGCTACGAGACCGACCTGGGCTTCCGCATCGCCGGAAAGATCCTCAAGCGCGAAGTCGATGCCGGGGCGCGCGTGACGAAGGGACAGGTGCTCGCACGGCTCGATCCCGGCGACGCGAAGCTCGCGGCCGACGCCGCCCGGGCCCAGACCGCCTCCGCCGAGAGCGACCTCGCGCTCGCGAAGGCCGAGCTGGACCGCAGCGCCGACCTGCTCGCGAAGAAGTTCATCAGCCAGAGCGCCTACGACGTGAAGCAGAACGTCTACGCCGCGGCGCAGGCGCGGCACGACCAGATGAAGTCGCAGGCCGCGATCTCGTCCAACCAGGAGGGCTACACGACGCTCACCGCGGATGCCGACGGCGTGGTGCTGGTGGCCATGGCCGAGCCGGGCCAGGTCGTTACCGCCGGGCAGGCGGTGCTCAAGCTCGCGCACGCCGGCGAGAAGGACGTGGTGTTGAACGCGCCCGAAGGCCAGCTCGCGCGCTTCCGCGTCGGCGAGGAAGTCGGCATCTCGCTGTGGGCCGATCCGCAGGCCGTCTTCCGGGGCCGCATCCGCGAAGTGGCCGGGGGCGCCGATGCGGTGACACGAACCTACACGGTGAAAGTCGCCGCGATCGATCCGCCGCCGGGCGCGAAGATCGGCATGACGGCCAACGTGCTCTTCGCGCCCGCCATCGACGCGGGCCTCACGCTGCTGCCGCTCGGAGCGATCGCCGGCGACCGCGAGACTCCCGCCGTCTGGATCGTCGACCCGAAGACCAGCGCCGTGCAGTTGCGCCGCGTGAAGCTGGGCGCGTTCCGCGAAGACGGCGCCACGGTGCTCGAGGGGCTCTCCCCGGGCGAGGTGGTCGTGACCGCGGGCGTGCACAAGCTGCGCCCCGGGCAGGTCGTGCGCGTGACCGGGTCCGCCTCGCCGACCGTCGCCGACGGGCGCTGAAGCGCGATGAGACAGGGATTCAATCTCTCGGAGTGGGCGCTCGAGCACCAGACCCTGGTGCTCTTCTTCATGATCGTGCTCGCCGCGATCGGCATCGGCTCCTACGTGCGCCTGGGCCAGGCCGAGGATCCGGACTTCACCTTCAAGCTGATGGTGGTGCGCACGATGTGGCCCGGCGCCTCGGCCGACGAAGTCGAGCGCCAGCTCACCGACAAGATCGAGAGGAAGCTCCAGGAGACCCCGCGCCTCGATTTCCTGCGCAGCTACTCGAAGCCGGGCGAGTCGGTCGTGTTCGTCTTCGTGAAGGACAACGCGCGCCCCGACGAGATCCGCGACACGTGGTACCAGGTCCGCAAGAAGGTCGGCGACATTCGCCTCACGCTCCCGCAGGGCGTGATCGGCCCGTTCTTCAACGACGAGTTCGGCGACACCTTCGGCAACATCTACGCGATCACCGGCGACGGATTCACCTATGCGCAATTGAAGGAGACGGCCGATCGCATCCGCAACCAGCTGCTGCGGGTGAAGGACGTGGCCAAGGTGGACTTGATCGGCGAGCAGGACGAGAAGATCTACGTCGAGCTCGCCAACGCCAAGCTCGCCACCTTCGGCATCGAGCCGGCGCTCGTGTTCGCGGCACTGCAACAGCAGAACGCGGTATCGGCCACCGGCAGCTTCGAGACTCCGACCGACCGCATCTACATCCGCGCCACCGGGGCGCTGGACTCCGTGGAGAGCGTGAAGCAGATTGCGATCCGCGCCAACGGCCGGCTCTTCCGCCTGGGCGACATCGCAAGCGTCACGCGCGGCTTCGCCGATCCCCCGCAACCGCGCATGCGGTTCATGGGCCGCGACGCGCTGGGCATCGCCGTCTCCATGGTGCCGCGCGGCGACATCATCGCGCTCGGAAAGGCGCTCGATGCCGAGACCGCGCGCATCGAGACCGAGCTGCCCGTGGGCCTGGAGCTGAGCCGCGTGAACGACCAGCCGGCCACCGTGAAGCGCTCGGTGGGCGAATTCACGCGCGCGCTCGCCGAGGCGGTGACGATCGTGCTGGTGGTGAGCTTCATCTCGCTGGGGCTTCGCACCGGCCTCATCGTGGCCCTGTCGATCCCGCTCACGCTTTTCGTCACGTTCGCCTTCATGTACCAGACGGGCGTCGACCTCCACAAGATCTCGCTGGGCGCGCTCATCATCTCGCTGGGCCTGCTCGTGGACGACGCGATCATCTCGGTCGAGATGATGGTGGTGAAGATGGAACAGGGCTGGGAGCGCGTGAGGGCCGCGAGCTTCGCCTACACCTCGACCGCGATGCCCATGCTGACCGGCACCATCGTCACCGCTGCGGGCTTCCTGCCGATCGGCCTCGCGCGCTCTTCCACCGGCGAATACACGTTCTCGATCTTCGCCGTGACGACCATCGCGTTGCTGGTGTCGTGGGTCGTCTCGGTACTCTTCGTGCCTTACCTCGGCTACAAGCTGCTGCCGGACTTCCGCAAGGCGGGCGCGCACCTGGACGAAGGCGCCGTGTACCGCAAGCCCTTCTACCAGCGCTTCCGCCGCGTCGTGCAATGGAGCGTCGATCACCGCCGCGTGGTGATCGCGGCAACCGCCGGCACCTTCCTGCTTTCCGTCTTCGGCTTCAAGTTCGTGCAGCAGCAGTTCTTCCCCGCGGCGAGCCGCCCCGAGCTGATCGTCGACCTGCGGCTGCAGGAAGGCGCCTCGATCGACGCGACGCAGGCGCAGGTGAAGAAGATGGAAGCCCTGCTGATGGGCGAGCCGCAGCTGCGCGACAACATCGACAACTTCGTCTCGTACGTGGGCAGCGGCTCGCCGCGCTTCTATCTCCCCTTCGACCAGCAGCTCGTCAACGCGAACTTCGGCCAGTTCATCGTGAACACGAAGAACAACGAAGCACGCGAGATCGTCCGCGCCCGCCTGCTCAAGGCGTTCGACGAGGACTTCGCCGAGGTGCGCGGCCGCGTGAACCGCCTGGAGAACGGCCCGCCCGTGGGCTTCCCGGTCCAGTTCCGCGTGATCGGCGAGGACAAGGCCGTGATCCGCGGCATCGCCAACCAGGTCGCGCAGGTGATGCGCGACAACAAGTGGATGCGCGACGTCAACTTCGACTGGGACGAGCCCTCGAAGGTGATCCGCCTCACCATCGACCAGAACCGCGCCCGCGTGCTCGGCATCTCGACGCAGGAACTGGCGACCTTCCTCAACACCGTCATCTCCGGAGCGGCGATCACCACGTACCGCGAAGGCGACAAGCAGGTCGACGTCGTGGTGCGCGGCGCGAAGGAAGAGCGCGTGTACATGAGCCTTCTGAAGGACCTCGCGGTGCCGATCGGCCGGGGACGCACGGTGCCGCTGGCGCAGATCGCCAACGTCACCTACGGCTTCGAGCAGGGCGTCTACTGGCGGCGGGACCGCCTGCCCGTGATCACCGTGCGCTCGGACCTGAAGGACGGCGTCCAGGCGCCGGTCGTGAGCGCGCAGGTGAACGAGAAGCTGGAGGAGATCCGCGCGAAGCTGCCGTTCGGCTACCGCATCGACACGGGCGGCGCCGTCGAGGACGCCGGCAAGGGGCAGAAGTCGATCGCCATCGTGGCGCCGGTGATGATCCTCGTCATGCTCACGGCGCTCATGCTGCAGCTGCAGAGCTTCTCGCGCCTCGCGATGGTGGTGCTCACCGCGCCGCTGGGGCTGATCGGCGTGGTCGCCGCCCTGCTCGCCTTCAACGTGCCGTTCGGCTTTGTCGCGATGCTCGGCACGATCGCGCTCGCCGGCATGATCATGCGCAACTCCGTGATCCTCGTCGACCAGATCGAGCAGGACATCCGCAACGGCAGCGACCCGTACGAGGCGATCTCCGACGCCACGGTCCGCAGGCTTCGTCCCATCGCGCTCACCGCCGCCGCGGCCGTGCTGGCGATGATCCCGCTCACCCGCAGCGCGTTCTACGGGCCGATGGCCGTGGCGATCATGGGCGGGCTCGTCGTCGCCACGGTGATCACGCTGGTGTTCCTCCCCGCCCTGTACGCGGCGTGGTATCGCGTCCAGCGCCCAACCGCGCAGGAGGCTGCATGAACGCCGTGCTTCGTCATCGCCAGCGCCCGGACTTTCATTTAGTCTTGGCGGCATGGAACGCCGCGACTTTGTAGGACTCTGCACCGCCTCCGCCGCCGCGCTGACCCTTCCGGTTCCCGCCGGCGCCGCACCGCTCGTCGCACGCAACTACCGGCGCGCCCGGCTCGTCGACGAGCGCGGGGAAGCGCTGCGCTTGTCGGCCCTGAAGACCGGCGTCACCTACGTCTTCGAATACCCGTTCGCCTCCACGCCCTGCTTCCTGATCCGCCTCGAGAAACCCGCGCCCGGCGGCGTCGAGCTGCGGACCGAAGGGGGCGCCACGTATCGCTGGGAAGGCGGCGTGGGACCGGACAAGCTGGTCGTCGCGTATTCCGCGATCTGCGCGCACAAGCTCACGTATCCCACGCGCCAGGTGAGCTTCATCGGCTATCGCAATACGCCCAGTCCCGTGGCCGGCCCGGGCAAGGTGATCACGTGCTGCTCGGATCGCAGCGTGTACGACCCCGCCGCCGGCGCCCGCGTGGTCTCGGGACCCGCGCCGCAACCGCTGGCCACGATCCTCCTCGAGCACGACCCGAAGGCCGACGAGGTGTTCGCGGTCGGCACGTTCGGCGGCGAGATGTTCGCGGAGTTCTTCCGCAAGTTCGAGTTCCGCCTGCAGCTCGAGATGGGCAACCGCGTGCGTAGCGAGGTGGAGCGCACCGCCACGGTGAAGGAGCTCTCGACCTACAGCGCCCAGTGGGCGCAATGCTGAGCTAGATCTCGAAGCTCTCGCCCGAACCCGCCTCGAGCTGCTTCAGGTCCTCGACCCGCAGCCGCGGTGCCACGAGCTGCAGGAACTCCACCATGTAGCCCCGCAGGTACGTGCCGCGCTTGAAGGCGATGCGCGTGGTCTGCGTGGGAAACAGGTGCGAGGAGTCCAGCGCCACCAGGCCCTCGTCCTTGCCGGGACGAAACGCCTTCTCCGAGATGATGCCCACCCCCATCCCGAGCGCGACGTAGGACTTGATCACGTCCGAGTCCAGGGCGCTCAGCACGATGTCGGGTGCGAGGCGGCGGTTGGCGAAGACGCGGTCGATGGCCGAGCGGCCCGCGAACGTCGGGTCGTAGGTCACGATCGGATACTTGGCGATCCCTTCCAGCGTGAGGCGCTTCATCGCCGCGAGCGGATGGCCCGTGGGCACGACCACGCAGTGGTGCCACTGGTACGCCGGAAGCGTGATGAGCCCCGGGTATTCCATCAGCGCTTCGGTGGCGATCGCGAAGTCCGCATCGCCGTCGATCACATGGCGCGCGAGCTGGTGGGGGTTGCCCTGCAGCAGCTTCAGCCGGACGTGGGGATAGCGTTTCTTGAAGGCGGTCACGATCGGAGGCAGCGCGTAGCGCGCCTGCGTGTGCGTGACGGCGACGGAAAGGCTGCCCTTGCCCGCATCGGCGAACTCCTGCCCCACCGCCTTCAGGGTGCCGATCTCGCCCAGGATGCGGTCGATGGCCGCGACGATCTCGCGCCCGGCGTCGGTCACCGACGTGAGCCGCTTGCC
>Ga0075366_10000769_pt1 | contig 15276 bp, 9 predicted proteins | sample EndMethybrTD3031_FD_72351 | JGI IMG/M metagenome (GOLD analysis project Ga0075366, IMG submission 72351) | Populus endosphere microbial communities from Tennessee, USA - Endosphere MetaG P. TD hybrid TD303-1 | ecosystem: Host-associated > Plants > Roots > Endosphere | place: USA: Tennessee...
GCCCTTGAAACTGTAGATACCGAGATACCCAGTAGTCGGGCAATCTCCTTTATAGTAGTCGGCTTTGATTGCATTATCCTTTTGATGTACTTGAAATAAAATTAAAGTTAGCAGATTATTATCAAATTATCACCCATTTGCCGGGTATTGCAAACGTTTGTGTGTTGTTTTCGAGCATGAAGAAGTTGTTTTTTGATGCTTAATAACTAATTTCAGCACAGCAAGAAAAGTTTATTACAATTTGTTAATTTAAAATCCCTGTCAGCCTAAAATATGCGCGGCAATACTATAGCGGTAAAAAACACATTTCTAAAAGGATACCGTTGGTGTCCTATTGATAACCAAACATGAAAAAAATAACAGCCTGCTGCTTTTCTTTTTTACTAAGTTTTTTTATAGCCACCATTTCGCTGGCGCAGGGTACAAATTCTGAAGTGGCCCAATTAAGGCAGGTGATCCCTTTAGGTGGCAATGCCTGGGTAAACGCACCCGATACCATTACGGATGAAGGCCTGGTGAATTGGAAAAATCCTAAATCAACTGCGAATATCTATTTCAGGGTATCGATTGCGCAGGATCTTAAAGTATCTTTAAGGTTGCGGGTACTACAGGGCGAAAGTAAGATCGGGATAAAAGAAGGCGAAAATTATATATTTAAAAAGATAACCAACCGGGCTTTTGATACCATTAAGATGGGAACTATCCATTTAAAGCACGCCGGTCATGTTAAAATTGAACTGAAGGGCATTAGTAAAACCGGCGCTGTTTATGCTGATGTAAGCGACCTGATCATCCAAACCAAACAACCCGATGCCGATATTGCTTATGTAAAGCAAGGCAGCTCGTTCCATTTTGGCAGAAGGGGGCCATCAGTGCACCTTAGGTTTACGGTTCCAGATGATAAAAAAACAAAAGTAAAATGGTTTTACAACCAGATAATTGTACCTAAAAGTCAGGACATTGTCGGTTCCTATTTTATGGCGGATGGTTTTGGCCAGGGATATTTTGGCATGCAGGTAAATTCGGCTACCGAACGCCGGGTGTTGTTTTCTGTATGGAGCCCATTTAATGCCGAAAACCCCAAAAGCATTCCCGACAGCATGCGCATTAAATTAGTAAAAGGCGGCGCAGGCGTACATATTGGCGAATTTGGTAACGAAGGATCGGGCGGGCAAAGTTATATGCACTATCAATGGGAAGCGGGTAAAGCCTACGCATTTTTGTTAAGTGCCGACCCTGATCCTGCTAAAAATTCAACAACATTTACCGCTTATTTTGAAGATGTGGCCGCCGGCAAATGGTTTCTGGTGGCCAGCTTTAACCGGCCGCAAAGAGCTACCTATCTAACCAGCCTCTATTCTTTTGTAGAGAATTTTGAGCCCGAAAACGGAGATAAAACCCGTAAAGCCCTGTTTACGAACCAATGGATAGGCGATAGCGACAATAACTGGCAGCAGCTTACCGGGGCCGTATACACCGGCGATGCTACCGCCAAAGCCAACTACCGGAAAGATTATGCAGGCGGCGTTGAAGGAGATAAATTTTACCTGCAAAACGGCGGCTTTTTTGATGATTTAGTGAAACTGAACACGCCCTTTACAAGGGCACCGGCAGGTGTAAAGCCTGTAATTGATATTAATAAATTACCTGTTAAATAAAGAGTCAAGACATTAGAGTCAAGAATTAAGAACAAAATCAAGCAGATTTACGATCAATTTCAAGGAAGAAACAGTTCATATCGTGATATTTTTTTATGCTCAAGCCTTGTGCGCTTATCTTATTTCTTGATTCTTTGCTCTTGATTCTTAATTCATATTGCCTGTTAAATAAAACTGATATACAACTTATAAAATGGAAAGAAGAGAATTTATAAAAACCGGCGCTATTGCCGCAGCCGGCTTCAGCATATTGCCGTCTGGTAGTTTGTTTGCATCTGCACCTGGTAAAGTAAGGCTGGGCTACATTGGTGTTGGTGCCCGCGGCATGAGTCACATAGCCGAAGGTTTGCTGCGCGATGATGTAGAAGTAGTAGCCATTTGTGATACCCAGGAACATTCGCTGAAAATTTGCCGCGAATACATAGCCAAAAAGGGTCATGCTCCGGTAACGGAATACACAGGCGGCCTGGATGCCTACAAAAAACTTTTAGACCGTAAGGATATTGATGCAGTCATTATAGCCACGCCATGGCAGTTTCATCATCCGCAGGCCATTGATGCCATGAAGGCCGGTAAATATGTGGGTTGTGAGGTTATTGCCGGTTTAACGGTAGACGAACATTGGGATATTGTACATACCTCCGAAAAAACAGGCATGCCTTATATGACATTGGAGAATGTTTGTTACCGGCGCGATGTAATGGCTGCGCTTAATATGGTACGCCAGGATCTTTTTGGCGAGATTATCCATTTGGAAGGCGGTTACCAGCACAATTTAAGACCAGTATTATTCAATGATGGTAAAGGCCGCTACGGTAACACCGGCGTGGAATTTGGTGCTAAAGCCTTAAGCGAAGCCCAATGGCGTACCCAGTTTAACATTGATGTTGATGGCGATATTTACCCAACCCACGGCGTAGGTCCATGCATGCATTACGCCAACATTAATGCAGGTAACAGGTTTACTAACCTGGTATCTTTTAGCTCAAAGGCGCGTGGTTTGGGTGCTTATATCGAAGAATTGTCGCCCGGCCATCCCAACGCCAAAATAAACTATAAAAATGGCGATGTAACCACCACAATGATCAATTGCGCTAATGGTGAAACTGTAATGTTAAGCCATGATACGCATTTGCCGCGTCCGTATTCATTAGGTTTCCGCGTACAGGGCACAAAGGGGTTGTGGATGGATGTAAACAAAAGTGTTTATATCGACCATAAATCAAAAGAAGATGATTCCTGGGATCCGGCACAACAATGGTTTGATAAATACGATCACCCGCTATGGAAAAAATATGAAAAAATGGCCGAAGGTGCCGGTCATGGCGGTATGGATTGGTTTGTGTTTAACGCCTTTATCGAATCGGTAAAAAACAAACGCCAAACACCTATTGATGTTTATGATTCAGTTACAATGAGCGTTATTACGCCATTATCAACTAAATCACTTAAAGAAGGCAATGCAAGTATAGCCTTTCCCGATTTTACAAAAGGTAAATGGAAAGACAGGAAAAACAGTTTTGCCCTGGATGATAGCGGTTTTTAGGAATGTGATGATGTCGCCGGTTTATTTCAGCACCCTGCCTGGCAATTAGGATGCTTGAGTTGCTAAAGTGAGTTAAGAGAGTGTGGCGGGCATGGTATCAATAATTTTACCTTTTTTAGTTTCCAAAAGTAATAACATTCTTATAATAGATTTTAATTTTTGATAGCTTGCTTTGCGTATTAGCGATTGCGCGAAATCAAATTTACCCAAGGCCGGTATTCAGAAATTATAAGTTCTAACTAAAATGAAAAAACAATTTGTTGCCATTATTTTCCTGTTAAGTGTTTTTACTTCTTCGGCGCAAAAAATACCTTATACCAATTGCGAAAAATGCTGGCTGCCCGATTCATTGGGGAATCACCGGGTAGTATTATCTTATATTGGTTCGTCGTCGGCAATAGCGGTTGCAAATGTTCCCTGGAGAAGGCGCGATGCCAACCCCCAGGATAAACGCATTATTTTGGTCGACGCAAAAACAAACAAAAAAGTAACCAACGTATACGTAAACGATATCACCCGGGAAAAAGGTAAAATAACTTTTGAGCCAACTTCGGGAATGGGTACATATTACGTTTACTACATGCCCTACAAAAATGAAGGCCGTTCTAACTATCCAAAGGGAGTTTATTTAGAGCCCGAAAAAACAGCATCGAATGAGTGGATGCAAAAGGCATCTACCTATAATGGCGTTGCAAGGGCTACAGTTAGGGCTTTTCAATCCATTGATGCATTCAACAGCTTTTATCCAATGGAAGTGATTGCCACCAAAGCAGAGACTGACGCTTTGATCGGCAAAAATAAAAAGGAGGCCTTCCTGGTTTTCCCGGAAGATAGGTTAAACGCTATCCGCATGACCAAAGATTTGCCGCAGCGATGGATAGAGTTTGGCCCGCAAAACAAGTTTACAGGTGTAGCTGCCCGTGGCGAGAACTTTGCCTTTCAATTAGGTATTTATGCGTTACTGCAACTCGAAAATGTTAAGGTGTCTTTCAGCAACCTTATTTCGTCAACCGGCAAGTCTATCCCTGCATCTGCGTTGTTTTGTATTAATACGGGCGGTACCACTTATGATGCTAAAGCATTAACCAAAATTGTAAACGTAGCGCAGGGCGATATACAGGCTTTATGGTGTGGTGTTAACGTGCCCGTTTCGGCTTTACCATCAATTTATACGGGTAAAGCTACTATCCTGGCTGATGGTAAAGCTGCTAAAGTGATTACGATATCCATAAAAGTAAACAGCAAAATATTAAAAGATGGCGGTGTAAATGAGCCCTATAAAATGACCCGCCTGGGTTGGTTAAATTCAACCATGGCGCAGGAAAATACTGTAATTGCACCGTACACACCCTTAATGGTGGATGGCAATATCATTAGCCTGCTGGGCAGAAAGGTGGAAATAAATAAAGATGGTTTCCCTAAACAGGTACAAACTTACTTTACGCCCGAAATGACGGAATACGCCGCCACGCCAAATAACCTGCTTACCGAAGGCATTCACTTTCATTTTATAAACGCTGCCGGCAAAAAAATTAACCTGAAAAGCCAGGGCGTGCAATTCAGCAAAAAAGAAGCTGGCACAGTACAATGGACGGCGATAAGCGCTAATGATAGCCTGCAAATGGATGTATCTGCATCGTTAGAGTTTGATGGCTTTATGGCCTATACCGTGAAGGTAACTGCCTTGCAGGATGTAAGTTTAAAGGAGATAAATATGCATATCCCCCTTAAAAAGGACTTTGCCAAATACATGATGGGCCTTGGCCAAAAAGGCGGAGATCGTCCTGAAGGTTTTGAGTGGAAATGGGATGTGGCCCATAAAAACCAGGATGGCGCCTGGGTTGGCAGCGTAAACGGTGGTTTACAATATTCGCTGCGCGATGAAAAATATGTTCGTCCGCTCAATACCAATTTCTACCTGCAAAAACCATTGCTACTACCATCGTCATGGGGCAATGATAATAAGGGCGGTATAAAAATTGCCTTTGATGGTAAAGCTGTGCTGGTAAACAACTACAGCGGCGAACGGAATTTGAAAAAAGGAGAGGAGTTGTTCTACAACTTTACCTTGCTTATAACGCCGTTCCACACCATTAACACCGATTTTCAGTGGGCTACCAGGTTTTATCATGCCTACAAACCCATTGATTCCATTAAGGCAGCGGGTGCAACTTTAATAAATATTCATCACGCTACCGCTATCAATCCAACTATCAACTACCCGTTTATCGCCTGGCATAAAATGAAAGCCTATGATGATTCGGCTCATTCGGCGGGCTTAAAAGTGAAAATTTACAACACCATACGCGAACTATCCAACCACGCTTATGAAACTTTTGCGCTCCGCAGCCTTGGACACGAAATTTATTCGCCCGGCAAAGGTGGCGGTTTCAGCTGGCTGCAGGAACACGTTGGCGATGATTACATTGCCGCCTGGTTTGTTCCCGAAATTAAAGATGCCGCCATTATCAATAGCGGTATGAACCGCTGGCATAACTATTATGTGGAAGGCATGAACTGGCTTACCCAAAACGTAGGCATCGATGGTATTTATTTAGATGATGTGGCATTTGATCGCGTAACCATGAAACGGGTAAAACGCGTGCTTACCATGAACGGCCATCCCGGTATAATCGATCTCCACTCGGCCAATCAATACAACAAAAGTGATGGTTTTAATAACAGCGCCAACCTGTATATGGAGCATTTTCCATACCTGAACCGCTTGTGGTTTGGTGAATACTTTGACTATGAAAAGAGCGATCCGGACTTTTTCCTTACTGAAGTGAGCGGCATACCCTTTGGTTTAATGGGTGAAATGTTGCAGGATGGCGGTAACAAATGGCGTGGCATGGTTTACGGGATGACCAATCGTATGCCCTGGAGCGATGGTGCCGACCCGCGGCCAATTTGGAAAGCCTGGGACGACTTTGGGATGAAGGGTACCAAAATGATAGGTTATTGGGTTGATGATAACCCGGTAAAAACCGATAAAGCCAAAGTGTTGGCAACAGTGTATCAAAAAACTGGGGCGGTTATGGTGTCGATAGCAAGTTGGGAAGATGCCGATACCGATTTTAAACTGGCGATTGACTGGAACAAACTGGGCATTGATCCTGAAAAGGCGACGATCGCAGCACCGGAGATTAAAAATTTCCAACCCGCCAAAACTTTTGAGCTAAGTGACAGGATCCCGGTGGAAAAAGGAAAGGGTTGGTTACTGATCATCAGGTAGCTTTATATATGGGCATGTAAAATAATAAGGTGGTGGTTTTAAATTATGTTAACATTATTTCTTTTTAAGTAAATTAAACCCTTTTTGTTTCTTGCTGTTTTATAGGTACAATCCACCTGCTTATGGAAACAAAAGATACCCATCAAAACTTCATCAAACAGTTAAAAGAATATCTGGAAATAAGGTTTAAATTGTTGAAATACGAAGCAACAGAACAAGGAAGCTCTATCATATCCGGTATTATCACCGATGTAATTATGATAGTGATTTTTACCATCGCTTTTATATTGTTTAGCGTTAGCATTGCCTTATTGTTAGGGAAATTACTTGATTCAAACTGGCTCGGTTTTGCCTGCGTTACGGTGCTTTACCTGTTAATCACCATGTTCCACAGGATATTTAAAATAAGCATCGAAAATGTGCTTATCCGGATTTTTATTCAAAAATTGTTTAAACAGGAGAATGAAAAATCAACAAAAGAATAATCACATGCCAGGTATTTTAATGCCCGAATCTTTTACTTCCTGTAAAATGGTTTCCTGAATGGCAAGTTTCGTATCCTGGAAGCCGTGTGCGTTTACCCAAACATTGATGTTAACACGGTAGCCATCCGGTTCGATTGTGCCCAGACCGATGCGTCTTTCTGGCTTTGGCAGGATAGTTTTGCATTTATCAATAGCACTATCAATAACCGATTTTACCTGCCTGATATCAATATTGTTGGTCATTTTCAGTTCAATATCCAGTCTGCGGGTACCTTCGCGGCTAAGGTTGATAATAACCTCGTTGGATAGTTTGCTGTTTGGGATTATCACTGTCCGGTTATCAAACGTGGTTACTACCGTATAAAATATTTGGATAGAAGATACGGTGCCTTCTAATCCCTGGGCAATAATGTTATCACCCACAACAAACGGCCGTAAAAGCAATATGAGCACGCCACTTGCAAAATTTTGTAAAGTACCTGATAATGCAAGGCCGGCGGCTACACCAAAGGCACCAACAAGGGCGGCAAACAAGGTCATCTGGATGCCGATTATCTGCATGACCCCAAGCACCAATAAAATTCTTAAAGCTACAGCTATCAGGCTTAACAGAAATGGCTTGAGTGATGGATCTACATTTTTTTTGTGCATGCCCGAATGCGACCATTTTACAAAAAGGTTCACGAGCCAAAGGCCGATAAAGAGCACAAGCAGACCAACAACAACCCGTGGCCCATACTTTATCATCCATTCATAAACGTGATCATATAACTTTTCAATTTTCATAATATTAACTAATTGATACAATTATTAACTTTAACGTTAATGTTTTGTTTGATACATCAACATACCGAATGCAAATGAAATGTTAGTGAAGGAGCCCTGAAACAAGCATTTAATGTTTTTGTTAACTAATATGAAATATAATGAATAAATAAAGAAATTTATATGAAAAGGTTAGCAATGATAATGGGCGTAACATATGTTACGCTGATGTTAGCCGCTTGCGGCGGAAATACACAAAATGATAGTAAAGCATTTGCCGACAGTACCAACAAAGCCAAAGATTCATCGAAGAATGATACAGCAACTACATCCGCAGCTGGCCTTACTGTGAGCAAGGTAAATTCTGAGTTTGCTGTAAGTGCTGCCAATGGAGGAATGGCCGAAGTTGAATTAGGCAAGCTTGCGCAGGAAAAAGCATCCAACCAGGCTGTAAAGGATTTTGGCGCAATGATGGTAAAAGATCATTCAAAGGCCAATGAAGAGATGATAGGAATAGCTAAAAGTAAAAACATTACGCTTCCAGCAACCTTAGGCAAAGATGAGCAAAAGGTAAAGGATGACCTGGCGGCCAAATCCGGCGCTGAATTCGACAAAGCATATGTAGAGGATATGGTAGAGGACCACAAAAAGGATGTTAAGGAATTTGACGAAGCAACGCGCAAATTAACTGATCCCGAATTGAAGGCTTTTGCCATGAAAACCCTGCCTGTTTTAAAAACGCACCTGAGCGAAATTCAAAAAATTAAAGGTCAGCTAAAATAGCAAAATACAAAAGGATGGCAATGCCATCCTTTTGTATTAAGGCCGCCCGGTTGGCTTAACATTCCCTTTGGCTGATGTATCACCACCTTTAGCAGAGTCTTTTCGCATTTGTGTTATGGTGGCAGTATCCGTTATTTTAGGGCCACCTGCTTTAGTAACACTTCCGGTATCTTTAGTATTTCCGATTTTTGCGTTGTTCCGATTGTTATCACATGCCGACAACATCGTTCCGATTACTGCTACCGCTATTATTGCCTTTGAAATTTTCATATAGTTATATTTAATTAACTATATGAAAATAATTTGAGCAATTTTGTTTCAGCAAAAATTCAATTTACTTGATTTATTTAATTTTAAAACCTGCACTTAGTTTTTCGTCGGCCGAGTTGCTGCCCAAAATCAGCTTGTAATCGCCGGGGTAAAGTTTCCAGCCGTGCTTTTGCAAATCCCATTTTTGCAACTCCTTAACCGGTATTTTTATGCTGATTAGTTGCTCATTACCTTTACTAACGCTTACTCTTTTAAAGCTCTTTAATTCTTTAATTGGCATTCTATCCAAATTAGGGTATTTGATGTAAGCCTGTACAACCTCGTCCGCGTCCATGCCACCTGTATTTTTAACCTTGACGGTAATACTGATAGTATCGTTAACCCCATATTGTTTGGCCGGGGCCGAAGCAGCTTGGTAACTAAACGAAGAATAACTTAAACCGAAGCCGAACGGATATTGTACCGCACCGCCAAAATAGCGGTATGTGCGGCCTTTCATGCTATAGCTGGTGTATTCGGGCAAATCGTTAACCGAATTGTAAAACGTAAGCGGGAGATGGCCTGATGGGCTTATCTTTCCAAAAACAATATCAGCAAGCGCGTTTCCGCCCTGTTCGCCAGGGTACCACGCATAAATAATGGCGTCTGCATATGGTGCTATAGCGGCGACATCAACATCGCTGCCTGCGGTAATCACCGCTATAATAGGTTTTTTAACTCCTTTGCGCAATGCTTTCATAAAGGCTATTTCACTTGCAGGCAAGCTTAAACTTTTTTTATCACCACCAGATTCGGCCAGGAAAGCATCACCCGCTTCGCCTTCCAGCACTGGTGATAAACCAATAACAGCAATAGTAACATCGGCATTGCCTGCGCCCCATATGCCGCCAAAATGGGTAGTATCGCGGTAATCGCAACCCAGGTCATACTCTACGCGGGTGCCTTCATCAACCGCGCCAGTGATGCCTTCTACAAAGTTTATCACTTTGCTGCTTACCCCATGATAGCTGCCGACCATAGCATCCAAAGATGCCGCATTAGGGCCTAAAACCATGAAGCTGGTGTATTGACCTTGTTTAAATGGGAGTATATTATTGTCGTTTTTTAACAATACCATACTTTGTTGGGCAACCTTACGGGCAAGTGCTATATGGGCCTGGTTATGGATACTATCGGCTCCATAGTTTTTAAACGGTGCCGCCCCGCCTTCGTCAAAAAAGCCTAATTTAAACTGGGTTTTTAAAATACGTGACAAGGCTACATCAACTTCTTTTTCGGTAAGCAATTTTTGTTGTACCGCCTTAACCAGGTCACCCTGGAAAACCGATGAACAATCCAGGTCGATACCTGCCTTTATGCCGGCGGCGGCCGTTTCAACAGCAGTAGGGATGGTTTTGTGGGTTAAAAACACATCATCAAGCGCGCCGCAATCTGTCACCACATGGCCTTTAAAACCCCATTCGTTTCTTAAAATATCTGTTATCAGGTTTTTATTAACAGAATTTGGTACGCCGTTGATGCTGTTATAAGCGGTCATTACCGATTCGACACCCGAATTAACCAACGCATGGAAGGCATAAAGGTATGTTTCGCGCATATCTTTTTCATCCACAATGGCGTCAAAATAATCCCGGGTTGCTTCGGGGCCGCTATGTGCCGCAAAATGTTTCGCCGTGGCGGCGGCTTTAAGGTACCGGCCGTCGTTACCCTGCATACCGTGTACAAATGCCGTCCCGATGTGCGCTGTCAAAAACGGATCTTCGCCGTAGGTCTCCTGCCCGCGGCCCCATCTTGGGTCGCGAAAAATATTGATATTGGGGGTCCAGAAAGTGAGGCCCATATATTGTAAACGGCGCCCCAGAGATGTAGATACATTGTATTTTGCCCGGGCTTCGGTGGATATGGCATCGGCAACAGAATCTACCAATGCCTCATTAAAAGTGGCCGCCATGCCAATAGCCTGCGGAAATATGGTAGCCTCGCCCGCACGCGCCACACCATGCAAGCCTTCGTTCCACCAGTTATAGGCAGGAATATCTAAACGAGGCACAGCCTTGCTCCGGTAACCTAATAACGATACTTTTTCTTCCAGGGTTAACTTAGATATGAGATCTTTTACGCGTGTGTCAATCGATTGTGTAGCATCTTTATAAACAGGCGCTTTTTGCGCCATAGTTGATATGCCTGATAGCATTAAGGCGCAGCCCGATAAAAAGGCAGCCCAATTTTTCATGGTAATATTAGTAATATATTTCATTTAGAAAGCGGATGTTTATGTAGATGGATAACCTTATTTAACCTGTGGCAAGATACCTGCTTTTTTTATTTTAGCTACAATGGCATTCCCGACTTTTTTACCTTGTTCGTTGCCATTTTCAATGCTCTGCATATAATGGATACCGCCGTAAAAACGCGACATGGATGCTTCGGCGGCAGCCTGCCGGAATGATTTGAAATCGCGCTGGCCGCTTCCAAAAGGAATCTCTGTGTTATCGGTATAGGCAAAGTTATCGCCCAGTAAATAGGTTAACACCTCGGCCGATGCGTTAGAAATAACAGCATGGCCACTGGTATACTCCGGAAACGGCGGAGTTTGTAAAATGGGTTGCCATTTTACATCCATATATCGGTTAATATAAGTTTCGGGCCGGATACGGTTGCTGTTAAATTTCTCTTCCCAGCAACTTATAAAGGCATCCATCTGGGTAATCCCTTCAAGGGTAGTAACCAATATGGAGTGATCAAAGTCGAGGCCGGCCTTGCGGGTTGCCAGGCCTGTAATATGCATCCAATGGCCGCCCGGGCTTATTTTTTTATAACCAATGGCCATGTGCCCCGAGGTGGTAATGGCAAATGGGTTACAATCCCAAAACAAGGCTATATTGATCTGTTCTGTTGTAAGGTGTTTCGATGTATTATAAACCGCTTTAACCTGCGTGTAAAAAGCTGAAGTTGTATCTTTACTAAAAGGAATCAGCGGTGCAGGCTTATATTGATTTGCCGAATCAATCACCATTGTGCGAATAGTTTTCCAGTTTGGCTCCACTGCCTCAAAATATCCGGGTGGGGTAGGGTACCATTTGCTTTCGTCTTTTATTGGTGTATAGCGTTTAAGTGCGCTTAATTGACTGTAATGATCAGTTTTTGAGAAAGCAACAGCATTTGCGGATGCCAGTTGAGCTACCTTAACAGAGTTTTTTACAACGGTTGAATCGATATTTATCTTTTTGAGCAGTTGGATAAACGCGTCCTGGTCATCAGTAATCATAAAGCCGGATGGCAGCATCAGCCTGGCGGTTTCCAGGATGCTGTAAAATGCCGCTATCCTGCTATCGTATTTAACACCGATAGTGTCCAGGCTACTGCCTGGCTTGTAATTTTTTATGAACGATTGAAGCTGAGGGATGGTTTTGTTATTGGCAGCTACAATGCTGTACGCGCCCAACATACTGTAAGCGTAGTAGCGGGCTGCAACCGGCGGACTAACCACGTCATGTACCATTACCATAGTTACGGCGTTTACGGCATGGTCGGGCTGCAAATAGTCCGGGTAGGCCGTTTTATTGTTTTGCGCAAGGCAGTGTTGTGCTGTCAATGCGCAAAATAACAAAAATGATTTTTTTAAGTAATTCATTATTCTTTATAAAATTGAAGCGGCCCATCGCTTTCGCCAATCAGTAAATATGGCGTGTTGTTAATATTAACCTCCAATGCCGATTTTACATCGCCTATCACAGCTAAACCAGATTGAGGCTGGTTTATATAAGTAAAACCACCTTTGCCATCGCCTTTTAACAAACACCCATAATTGGCATCAATACTGCCAATTTTAAGGCGATTGTCCGAATGGTTACCTAATAACAAAATGTCGACATGACCGTCGTGGTCAAAGTCGCCCGTTAATATCTGGCTCACGGGTGCAAACTGTGCTTCCATTGGCAAAGCACCAGCCGTGAATTTGCCGTTGGTATTGATAAACAACATTGTTTGTATGGTATTTATGCTTAGCTTTTGTGCCTTGGCCATATTTTCGGCGCTAAAAATTTCATTTATAGAGGCGTCGGCATACATTTTATACGAACTAAACTTCCTGCGCATAGGGTAAATCTGTTCGTTTAATTCGTCCCGGCTTACAAAAGGATAACTTTTGCCCTGGATGTAAAAGTTAAAAAACGGATCGATAGAACCATTGCCATCCACATCGGTAAAATACATTTCGGCAGGTTCTTTATCGGTGGCTTTAATTTGGGTGTTTAGTCCAAGGTTTCCGGCAATCAGATCTGGTTTGCCGTCGCCGTTTACATCGACAAAGGCAATTTTGTTCCAGAATCCTTTTTGCGGGGTATTAAAATAATCGGCGGTTTTGTCGGCAAATCCGTCTTTGGCATTAATGAAGATAGTTATCGGCATAAACTCGCCGCATAATACCAGGTCTTTACGTCCATCGTTATTAAGGTCAATCCACTGGGCGTCAGTCACCATGCCTATTTTATTGAATGGAGTGGTAACCGTTGTAAATTTACCGTTGCCATCGTTTATTAGCAGGTAACTTTGCGGTGTAGCCGGATATTGGCCCGGTATCACCCTGCCGCCAACAAACAGGTCAAGGTCTCCATCACCATCAAAATCGCAGGCCTTTACTACCGATTTGCTGTTGGCATTAAATACAGGCAGGGCAGTAGGCGATAGCACAAACCGGCCATTACCCTCGTTTATATAAAGTTCGTCCTGCAAATCGGCGGTATGGGGTTCATACAACGAATAACCTCCTTTTGTGATGTACAAATCGGCTTTGCCATCGCCATTGGCGTCAAAAAATACTGCTGCCGATGTTGTGCCTATATTATCTGTACCGCCACGAATAATATCGGTAGTTAAATATTTGCCGCCGGCTTGTTGGAGGTATATTTTACCGGGACTATCCTTTTCGCCGCTTACAAATAAATCTTCGAGGCCATCGCCGTTTACATCGGCTTTGGTAATTATAGGTGCTGTTTTAGAGTACATGAACAGCATCAATAGCTGGCGCTTAAAATCATTCAGGGTTATTTCTTCAGGTTTAAAATCTATAACGGGCTCGGTGCGTTTAAATATGGTTTTCTTTACTTCGGCAGTTTGTCCCGAAAATTTTCCGCTTGGGTGATAGGTAACAGTAAGCAACTGATTGGCATTAACATCCTTCAATAATTGGCTGGAGTTATCGGGCCAGATAATCCGGATAGAATCAACCTTCTTTAGATCTCCTAAACCAAAATTTAGCGTTGTTGATACACATGACAAATATCCCCTGTTTGGGTTTACTTCCTGGTATTGAATAGTTTTTCCCGCATACACGCTCACTTTTGCACCTATGGCATTAGTGTTTTTGCCAGAGCCTTTTAATTTAACAGCGATATAAGAGGTATTATTTGCTTCACGACTGGTATTTTGGTAGATGGATGCCGGCTGGTTAATATTATTTACCACCAAGTCAAGATCACCATCATTATCCAGGTCTGCATATATGGCACCGCTTGATATGTTTTGCTGGTTGAGGCCCCATTCTACCTGTTTATTGGTAAAAGTAAGGTCGTGGTTGTTTTTGAAAATATAATCGGGTACGGCGGTTGATGGCATAGCCATTACCAGGTCCATCAGGCGGAATGGTTCGGCTGCCATGGCTTTTTTTATCTTATAATCGCCCCAGTAACGTAAAAAGTCTTTGTTGGTATAGTCCCTTAAATAACCATTGGTGATGAATATATCCTTGTAGCCATCATTATCAAAATCGGCAATAAGCGGGCACCAGCTCCAGTCGGTGTTTGAAACGCCGGCCAGTTGTGCTATTTCGCTAAATGTGCCGTCGCCATTGTTTAGCTGCAGCATATTGCGCATATATTGTTTGTAAAGTCCCTGGCTTTGCATCAGCGCAAAGGACTCGTAATTTTCTTCCAGTTGAAGTGATTTTTGCCTGTGGTTATCCTCGGGCAACATATCAAGGGTCATAATATCGGGCAGGCCGTCATTATTAAAATCGGCAATGTCAACACCCATCGAAAAGTGCGACATATGCCTCAGCATATCTTTTGATTTTTCGGCAAAAGTACCGTTGTGGTTATTGATGTATATATAATCCGGCTCGTTGTAATCGTTGGTTACATAAATATCGGGCCAGCCATCCTTGTTAATGTCGGCAATGGCAACGCCCAGCCCGAAAGTAAGTGGGTTTTGTACTATTCCGGCGGCTTTTGATACATCGGTAAAATGTCCGTTATCGTTACGGAAAAGTTTGTTGCTGGCCAAATCGTCGGTTTGATCTTTATACCGGGCCAGTTCCATATTATCAATTTTTTTGATGTTGTGGTTCAGCAGGAACATGTCCAGATCGCCGTCATTATCATAGTCAAAAAAAACAGCCTGGGTGCTATATCCAGGATCGGCCAAGCCATATGCCTTAGCTTCTTCTTTAAATTTGTTATTGCCCTGGTTAATAAACAGCTGGTTACTGCGTGTGGCGTTATCAGTTTTGCCCGAGTAGCATACATAAATATCCAG
>Ga0075366_10000771_pt1 | contig 15274 bp, 21 predicted proteins | sample EndMethybrTD3031_FD_72351 | JGI IMG/M metagenome (GOLD analysis project Ga0075366, IMG submission 72351) | Populus endosphere microbial communities from Tennessee, USA - Endosphere MetaG P. TD hybrid TD303-1 | ecosystem: Host-associated > Plants > Roots > Endosphere | place: USA: Tennessee...
TGTACTCGCGCAGCGCGACAGGATCTATCCAGAGTTCTTCCGGAGCCGATTTAATCAAGGCGATGATGGCTGCCCGGGAATAATCCAGAATACCGGGGGTGCCGCGCAGTTTTTTCCACCATGCAGTAAAGCGGGGGTCCTGTTCTGCTTCGGCCATGGCTTTCGCCGGAATAAATAATCTATTCGGGATCCCGTAAATATCGATCTCGTCGTACATGCCCAGAATCGCAACAGCAACCTCTATCTTGAGCGTAGACAGGTTGTGTGCCAGATCCGGGCTACGGTCTGTCTTGTTTCCTCCGCCCAGAGTGGAGTCAGTGTCCGTGCGGTTTTCTTCGGTGTTAGTCCTAACAGGCTGAGGCCGCTTATCAATCGGCGTATCGATCCATTTAGTGATCTGCTTTTTAATGTACGGCCACTGTGCAGATTCTTTTGTGTTCTCACGTACCCAGGCGAGTAAATGCTCCTGCCGTTCCGGTGCCAGGGCCAGCGATCGTGTTTCTTTGGATAGTGCTTCGGCCAGCTCGCGGGCAAAGCTGGGTTCATCATCATTCTTCAGATCGACTATCTGGCCGTACTGCGCTGAAGTGATTCCAGGGACCGGGCCGAACAGTGCCAGACAAGCTGCCCGGGATGCCTGGTCGAGCTGCGCAACGATTTTAATTTCTTCCTGTTCCTTGTTGTCGTCCCATTCCGTCTTTTCTTCAGATTCAGGCTGTGGCGCCGCAGCTGGTTCACCTGCATTCACATTCCAGATAGCCACGGTATTGAAAAACTCAGGTGAGAAAACATCAAGCTCAGGGCACGGCAAACCATCACGATGCTCCCAGATTTTCACTTTAAAATAATCATCAATATGTTCAGGGTGCTCAGCCGCCAGCTTGCCGAAAATAACGGCCTCGGCGATGGCTTTTGTGGCCGCATTAACTGCGGTTGCAAGCGGTTTTAAATCTGGGTGTTTTTTTAATGCTTTATCTTTTGGGAAATAAGCCCCACCAAATACTTTTAACTCAACAGACATAATGACCTCGTTTAATATTTGAGAAATGATGTTGAATGAAATGGCTTGCGGATGCCGCGTTTTACCTTTCTTAAAGCGTCACGTTTTTCTCTTTTTTCATTGCATTGTTCGCATAAACAAATCGTGCGCTTAAAAGGGTATATGTCTGTTTTCCTTTCGTGCATTTCCGATTTTTTATATTCGCGGCAGCAAACAGCGCAATGACAAATGATGTCATCCATATCAGTTAAGTAGTTGGCGTTTGTGATCGTAATAGGACATGCCGCAGGCGTTCTGTGCTTCGGCGAACTTCACAGACAGCAAGCTAATGTGCTTAACAGCGCAAACCGGGCAATGAAACTCGCCCAGCACATAGCCACCATCAAGCACAACGGTTACAGGGCCAGAGGATGATAAATGAACCACGCCAGAAATAATCCCGTTAATATTAAATGTCGCAATTTCTTTGTTTACTATTGCCAGACCCATTTCGATGGTTGTTACTTCTAATTTCATTTCAGACACCTTGTTTTAGGTTGAGAGAATCCCTGCCTTTTAAGGCATGGTTTTTAATTGTGTATAATTAAATGACAGTTAGGTTATTGCGTTTTATCGACGCTATTAACCTTCAGAGTTCAGGGTTGCCTTTTTTAGCAAGCAAATAACAAAGTTTTCGCAGTTTTATTTCATACCAGTTAAGGCGGACTGCCTGTTGCCGTGATGGTTGACGATTAAAGTCTGTCATAATGAATCCCCTATTAAGGTTATTAACAGCCATCTACAATTTTCGATTGCCCACAACTGGAAGCACACTCCGCCAGCTAACAAACCAATCCCCATTAGTGAAAGGGTGGAATGTGCTTCCATGTTGTGCGCCTGTCTTTTCGCCACTTCAGGCTCGGTGGTATTCTGGTTGCTCTCACACAGCCAGAAGGAAACTTGCATGCGCGGAGTCGTCGTACATCATGAGCACCGCATTGGTTACATCGTTATCCGAGACCAAATCGGAGAATTCACAGTCGCTGAGCTGCTCGGTGGGTATGACATCGAGAAGGGGCACGTCATATCCGGTGATTTCCATAGCCTCGGTGGCGAAACTTTCATGAACGAGACCGAAGAAGAAGAGATTGAGGTATTTGTTCAGGGTTACGGCTTGTCTGAACAGCAATCAATTCTCATGATCCGAGGCACTCGTTAATCCATCGACGAAAAAGGGCACAGTGCTTTAACGTCGCATTGCAGTATTCGACGGAGATGACTTGGCCTTGTGTTGAATGAGGCTTAATCTCTTCGTTGATCTGCAACCCTCGCTTGGCTGCCATCTCCAGGCGTGCAATCTTTTCAAAAAGTTCTTCCAAATTCTTATCCACTTACTTTCCTCAGCTCATACTGGCGAATCATCCCGGTCTTCATATGCCCCGGGCGGCTACTTCGTGGGCATCCTGCCTGTTCGCTTTTTTTACCCTTATCGCCGGGTAGGCGGAACGTTTACTGATTACTGCTGTTAAGTTTTGATAACGCAGATTGTTATTTAAACCTAACAAAACGTCAAGGGTGAATTTCGCAAAACCTAACAACAGGATCGTGAAAAACACAAAAAGGCCGCTATTGAAGCGGCCTGGCGTGAAGAAAAATTATTTGATATCGAGGTTTTTGAGGATCTGCAGGATTTCTTCTTTGCTTTTGATTTTTATCAGGTCGTTGAACGTTTCATCGTAGTCTTTGACCTTGTCCCGCAAATTGATGATGTGTTGTTCTTTCTCAGCGTTGGGGAGTTTTTCAAACAGTTCCAGAAGCTGAATCTGTTGCGGTGAAAGCATCCGATGCGATTCTGCTGGGGCTGGTTCGTATCCGTCATCGCCTTTAATGATCCAGCCAGGTTCAACGCCAAGAGCCGCAGCTAACTTGAAGAGATTATCGCCCCTTGGAGAGGTTTCATCACGTTCCCACTGAGAGATTGTGACATGAGCAACCCCAGCCTGTTTGCCTAGGCTGCGCTGGGTATATTTCAAAGCAGAGCGCCGCTCTTTTATACGCTGACCGATCGTTTTCATAGTTCGGAAATCCTAACGCGCATTGACTCTTGTTTCCTTAACATATAAAGTTAGGAAAACTTACCAAGGAGGACAAAATGAAAACCGAAGATGTAATCAAACACTTTGGGAAAAAAGCCAACGTGGCGAGGGCTCTCAACATCGCTCGATCCTCTGTGAGTGAGTGGGGGGAGTTAGTACCTGAACGACGCGCCGCTCGACTGGAAAAATTAACGGGTGGTGCATTGAAGTACGACTCAGTTTTGTATGAGCACAAGATTAACCTCAATGCCCCTAAGGAGTCTGACTGATGGAAATCAAAAAGCTGGCATGCGAGCTGGAGTCCTGGGCGCAGGAAAAGGGCTGGAAGACGGTCACGCAGCTGATAACCCCGCATCACTTTGGCGATCTGCTTCAGTCACTTGATGACGTATCGGATCCGGACGAGTACGCGCGCCGTTTGCACAACAACAAGCAGATTATTCAACGTGCTTTCCGCAACGATACGCCTAACTACCTGAAACAGGCAGAAGCGCTGAGCTATGCCATCCGTACCGCCATTGATAACGAGCTGGAGCAGAAGGACTGCATGCTCTACCGGGCCGCCAGGGTGAACAAAGAGTGTATCGAAGCTACCAACGCGGTATTCACCGGGAAACCGCAACCGGTAATCAGGCGTGAAACTCTGGAAGCGATAGACGCGCTGGCGCAGCTGGTGGGCGTAAAGGTTCAAATCATGAACAGCCATCGGGCTGCATAACGTTCTGGAGGCAACTATGCGTACTTCTCAGGAATTAGCGAGCGCACTGGCAGAGCGCATGAAAAACGCGATGAATAACCGACCCGCTCAGGAGCCAGTGGATCGCCGCGATGAAATCATTCCAGGGAAGCGATACCGCGACGAACGCGGGCGCATGGTGACTGTTTTACGTGCATCCCGGCTCCACGTGTCATATCGCCGGGAGGGGCACACCGACGTCAGTGAGACAGGGCGCCGAGAGTTTGAAATTAAGTTCACTGAGGTGAAGTCGTGAGCGTGAAATTATCTTCTTGGGTGTGGGACGGTTGTGCCGCACAGGGTGTCAAGGGCATAAAACTGCTGGTTATGGCTCGCCTGGCCGATTTTAGCTCGGATGAGGGTGTGTGCTGGCCGTCTGTTGCCACCATTGCCCGCCAGCTTGGGGCCGGGCGAAGTACTGTGATAACAGCGATAACCCAGCTTGAGGCAGACGGATGGTTAACCCGTACCGAACGTCGAAACGGCCAGCGCAGCGGCACTAATTTATACACGCTGAATGCTGAAAAATTACGCACTGCGGCAGCATATTTTCAGAGTTCAGATTCTGAACGTTCAAAATCTGGACACCCATTAAACAAGGGGTTAGCCAACCCTGATGATTCAGATTCTGAACATTCAGGTTCTGAACGTTCAAATCCCGAACGTTCAGAAAACGCGAATAAACAGGGTTCTCAGGGTTCAGAATCTGGACACGATCCGTCAGTAACTACAGATCCATCATTAAAACAGATCTCTTCGTCCGGAAATTCTGGCGAATCTCAAGACGGCGAAGATTCAGCCAAAAAAATACCGGCCACGAAAAAATGGGGCACACCAGAAGATCATCAATGCGCAAGCTGGATATTTTCCAGGATCCGCACTCTGTATGAACAAGCAGCCGAAACCGATGGTGAAGTTGCTCGCCCCAGAGAACCAAACTGGAGCGCCTGGGCAAACGAGATCCGGCTGATGCGCACTATCGACGGGCGCACACACCGCCAGATTTGCGACATGTTCAAGCGAGTCCAGAGCGACCCGTTCTGGTGCCGAAACGTGCTAAGCCCCGCGAAGTTGCGTGAAAAATGGGATGACCTGGTACTGAAACTGGCACCTGTCGCTCACAGCGGAGTGATGCGCAGTTCCTTTGACGATGAATATTACAAATACGACATTGAGGCCGCGGCAAAAGCGGGCTTCAGGGTCTGATCTAACTGAATTTTATCAGGAGAATATTTATGGAAACCGTAGTTGATGCACTGAAAGCCATGAAAAAGGCGACATATCGCGAGGTTGCTGCCCGTCTGTACATCGAGCCCATAGAGACCCCGAAAACGCTTCCAGAGCATAGGGAAGATGGGGTGAGCGATTCCTTCGATAGAGCATGGTTAGTCGGTACTGCAAAAAACAGGTAAAGCAGCGAGATATCATGTCAGTGCGGCAGCCACCTTGCTTGAAAAATGAGTAACCGGCTCCTGATATTGATATGCTCCGCCAATAGCTCGCTGTGACTTATCTTCTTAGCCAACGGTATTTACTGGGTATAAGCTGGGTAAGGCTAGGTTCTGCGTTTTACAGGGACTAGGAACATGAGTAACTCTTTCTTTCCCGACCGGTGTTGAAACCAAACCATGTATTGAACTGAAGAAGTGGGAGAATGTTAATAGTGGGGATTTAACTTATGTAGGTTTAGAGTCCTTTTCAGGGAAGAACATAAATGCCTTAGATAAAGTCATGCAACCAAAATAGTTTGAATCCTAGGAGATGATAGTAACGTTGGGTATGCACTACTTGACGGGAAAAAGTAATGAGTATCCAGACCTTGATCTGTATACTGACATGCTACAAATGCGGCGTACGCTTTGAACTGTGAGTGAAAACCCACCAAAATCTGTTTTTATTGCTCAGATTGTTATATGGGTACAGCGAGTGGTAACAACATGGTTTGGAGTTGTACGCTCATACTGCTAAAAAAATCTTAGCCAATAGTTCGGTTTTTCACAAAAATATTGTATGCTACGCTTTATCATATATAAAAGAGGGAGTCCAAGTGTGTTTACAGTAACAAATGCCAGCACGATAGTTAACACTATATATGGAAAAAAAAATAAAGGTCTAGATTTCGAGTATATGTACTCATTCTTGACTAGGAAAACATCATATTTAACAAGGGAGTTCATTCGCGCTGATGGCATAGATAAATCAAAGATAAAAGAAACTTATATTGAATCTCTATCATGGCTCATAGCAATAAGTCATTTATTAGAAATAGATCTTGAATCCTCTTTTTTCAGTAAGTTTCCAGGTATTTGTCCGTATTGCATAAAGTCACCATGCTGTTGTTCGCAAACACATAGAAAGCCAGAGTTTACTTCAAATGCACGAAAAATAAAAGAAGAACTGGCTTATAGTAAAGACGCTATATATAGAAATGGCAAAGCGCAAACATATGCCCCAGATATGATTAATAACATATACCCATCCAATAAAAATATTTTTAATATTTTTGGCGGGTTTTATCACTCATCTAGACTTTTCGAAGAGTTGGGTGAACTTCATGAGGCATATGCTAAGCTCAAGGAGGATAAGTTCTATAATAAGAAAAATCTAGAGGATGAGTTAGCTGATATTCTCGCTTGGATGTTATCATTGTGGGGAATAATGTTCAAAGATATAGATTTAGGCGATGCTATTGACACCTACTATATAAACGGCTGCCCATCATGTAATAGTAGTGAATGCATATGTGATGACTACTCTGGAAGAATAGTATCCACGTCAAGTAGAAATGAGGCTTTACAAAAGATAAAATCCTTAATTAATAAGGAAATGGAGAATACTAGTGACAATGAAGAAGATGTCATTTTAAAACTAAGGTCTTCAATTCTTTCTATTGAAGATGCTATTTCATCTGGAAGTGAATCGGATGCTCGAAGAACAGTAGCTGAAATTGATAGTGCGCTGGCATTTATATACCAAAAAGCACCGAAGCCCTCGCTTACACCTAATCAGGCTGAACTAAATAGCGAACTTGATAGATCAAGAAAATTGATTTAATTTTGATGAGTTTTCGCCTTTATTTAACAGAGAAAACGGCGGGAACTCATTCTTGTAAATATTGAGGAAAATATGAATATTTCAGACGTCCCGCCTAGTTTATATGTCATGTCAGGTAGTTTATCTATAGCATTGATATCTTGTTTGTCGGCATATGCAGCTGTAGTTTATAACAAAGAAAATAAAATTTCAGATTTTCGGCAGGAATGGGCTAGTGAACTACGAGATGAGTCTTCGCAGTTGATTTCTAAGTTGAATCAGTTATCAGTAATATCAGCGGCTTTTATGAATCCGAATGCACAAAGTTTAGGTTTAAGTAGCATAGTTGAAAATAAATACGAACATATTTTGATGGTAATTAAGTTAAAGACAGAAATAAAAGAATTGACTTCAAAGATAAGGATTCGACTTAATCCGCAAAAAATCAAGACTGAAGGTTCTATTGAACACTTCATTAATGAAAAAATGATAAAAATTGAAACTCTCATAAATGATTATGTTCATGACTTTGAGCAAGGTAAAATTATGAGTATAGGGAATGAAATTGATAATCTGGAAGCGAAGTTGGGGGAACTTATCAAAGAAAACTGGCGTGTGGTTAAGTCAGGGGAGCCTGCATATAATTTCGCAAAAAAACTTACATTGTGGTCTTCAATTATTATGTTTGCATGTATATTGGTAGCAGCATTTGTGATTGTAAGATCACTAATTGAAACACAGGAATCATCTGATAAAAGTCGCGAGAAAGCTAATATCTCCAAATTAGAAATAACTATAAGAAATGCTCCATGTTATTCACCGTTGCTATGTTATAAATAGCATGTAACGATATCGTTACATTTTATCGAGTAACTAAATGTCTTTAGGGGCAGGGACTGATAGAACAAGTTAATTATTCTTTCCTGCCCCACCCTCACTTATATAGTGTTTGGATACTGTCGCATATAAACTGGGAGATCTTATTTTATAATCTATTTTCAATGTGTAAAATAGTCTTAAAAAATCATGCATACCTCCATTCTCGTTTAAATTTACTACAACTTGTAAATTTGACTCACTGAAGCACCAATAAAATTGCTCAGAGCGTTAATCATCATACTCAATTGTTTGACAATCTAATGGAATTTCCACATTAATAAAGTCGATTGCTTAATAAGTAAATGCAACAAGATATATTTCGCTTACAGTACTAAGGTGAAGTTAAAACATTTCTTATGGTTTGAAAAAAGTTAATCTGGACTAAGCGTGATTTTCCTAAAACTAAAGTTGAAATTATGTCATTTCTATTTAGTACTAAATTTCCACCATAAGTTTGATTGATTTTTAAAAAGTTGATTTTTACGCTTATCATTTCGTGCGGTTATAACGTTGATCTAACGTATACATCGGTGTACTGTATGAATGTACAGTTATTGTGTGAAGGAGAGAAATCATGGGTTTTCCATCACTAGCAGCAGATTACATAGAGCATTCACTTAGCATAACCAGCATCTGTGACTATGACGGTAATTGCCGCACAATCGATGGTTACGCGATCGTTAACGTTGCTAAACAACCTTCCATTGGTGTCTCGGTTTTGATTTCCTACTGCGGGAAAAGGGATTTTGTAACAGTGCAGGGGAAAGCACTCATCACACCGGAGGGAGAGGCCATTGAAGGTGATTCACTGGACGATGCGAAGGTAATCGGGATTGTCACATTCCTTCTGAACCGTGTTTCAGAGACTGATAACTTACCGGTTATTTAGGAAGCCTAGTTTGATCCCTGTGTTTCAATGCCGCTCGGTTAGACAGAACAATTAAACGGAATTGCTCCTTCTAACCTATTAGACGTCTGGTTAGCGGAACCCTTAATGAAATCAGCATGCAGGGAGAAAAAGGACCGCCCCCGCAAGGGGAAATCCATTTTAGGGATGTGCCCATGAAATTGAATGAATTTGTCCCCAGTCTCACCAAAGACGGACTACTTGTTTTATGTCTTAGCAATGGTGAAATCACCGACTACTTGGTGACCAGTAATGCCTTGCGCACACTGATTCGCCGGGAAGGTGACAGACTTTCATCCCAGGTTCTGGGTAATGAAGACCGGGTTGTAAACCTAAACTCCTTGCGAAATGACCTTAAGGTTCTCAAGCCGTAAGTGTTGATTTATAATAATCAAACGGGCTGAACACCCACTGATTACTGCGCCAACCTGAGGAATCAAAATGGCGCAGAGCATTACCCCAAATCACCTTCACCGCACGATTACGCGCGGTGTTTCTGCTTGTGCTGGTGGTCCGGCATGAAGAAAGCAGATAGCCTCCATCTTTCACGTGTGGCCGCACTGGGCTGCATAGTGTGCAGAAATCAGAATCTGGGCGAAACGCCTGCGGAAATCCACCACATCCGAACCGGGCAGGGCGCAAGCCAGCGCGCTGACCATCGGAAATCAATTCCTCTTTGCCATATGCATCATCGCAACGGCGGTTACGGTGTAGCGATTCATGCTGGCCGTAAGCAATGGGAGAAAAACTTCGGTACCGAGTTGCAGCTGCTGGAGCAGGTCCAGTTAGAGCTGGGAGTGTTCTATGCCTAAATACATCATCACCCCAGTCGGAAAACCCCGTATGACTCGCCGAGATAAATGGAAACAGCGGCCGCCGGTGATGCGCTATCGCCTGTTTTGCGATGAAGCTCGCCTTCATGGAATCCATCTGCCGGAGAACGGCGCCCATATCACCTTCGTTTTGCCGATGCCGCAGAGTTGGAGCAAGAAAAAGCGCGCGTCTATGGACGGCCAGCCCCACCAGCAAAAGCCCGATCTGGACAACTTAACAAAATCCCTTTTGGACGCTTTGTTTGAGGATGATTCCCACATATGGGACACCCGGACATCAAAAGTATGGGGCGAAACCGGAATGATAATTATCGAAAACATTGGAGAGAAAAATGCGTGATATGTACGAGGTAATGGACCGCTGGGGAGCCTGGGCTGCTGCTGATAGCAGTGGAGTCGACTGGCAACCAATAGCTGCTGGTTTTAAAGGTCTACTCCCGCACGGTAAAAAGTCACGTCTGCAATGTGATGATGATGAAGGGATCATGGTTGATGGTTGTGTAGCACGTCTCAAGCAGTATAAGCCGGAAGAATTTGAACTGATTGTTGCTCACTTTGTAATCGGTATTTCGCTACGTATGATAGCGAAAAGGAGAAAATGCTCGGACGGTACCATACGGAAAGATTTACAATCAGCATTAGGTTTTATTGACGGATTGCTCTTTCTTCTTACATGTAATTGAAAAATATTTCTAATAAGTTATTCAGGATGTTTGTGATATAGGTTAAACTAGCTGAGTTTATAGATTTTTATGAGGCCCACAATGTCTACTTTTTTGACTCCCTTACGTTATCCTGGTGGAAAAGGACGCATGGGGCCTTGGCTATCTGAATTGCTAAGGCATAACGATATTAGTGGTGGGTGCTATGTCGAACCTTATGCCGGAGGTGCGGGAGCTGCATTATATTTATTGATGTATGGCTATGTCGATCACATTATTATTAATGATCTCGATCCCGCTGTTTATTCATTTTGGTGGTCACTGTTAAACCAAAATGACGGCTTTATTGATTTATTAAATACAACAGATGTTACTATTGATAATTGGTATGTGCAAAAAGATATATTAAGTAACCATTCCAGATATGATCCATTAACCGTGGGTTTTGCAACATTCTTCCTAAACAGGACTAATCGTTCTGGGATTCTCTCAGGAGGTGTTATAGGTGGAAAGGCTCAAAGTGGTGTATATAAATTAGATGCTAGATATAATAAAGAAGAGCTTTGTAATAGAATTAGAAAAATAGGTTCTATGAGGAATTTTATTGATTTGTTCAATCTGGATGCTTGTGATCTGATTGATCAAATTCGTGATTCTTTGCCAAAAAAATCCTTAATATACTTAGACCCTCCATATTATGAAAAAGGTAGTCAACTCTATCGGAATCATTATAAACCTCATGATCATCAAATAATTTGTGACAAGGTCATGGCAATGTCAACGCCTGTGATTGTAACGTATGACAATTGTAATGAAATCAGAGAGTTATATAAAAACGAAAATAAAATAGAGTTTTCTTTTCATTATTCAACACATTTAAAGAGACCAAAAGTAACAGAATTAATGATTTATAAAAACCTAAAGATCCATAGCGTTCCGTCTATGAAAAAGAAATAATAAAAGGTTGGTCTCAATTAAAAGACCAACCTCTAGTTTTAGTCCTTCCAACAAGCGCGAACAAAACAACCTACATTATCCCAAAAAACGTTCATTGAAATATAATCAGGATGATGCGTTTCTCTATGGATCAATTTTTGTAAAGTCTCAATATGAACAGTTCCTTGTTCACCTCGCGTATACGCAACTATTATATGATGCTCTGAATCACTTATGAGGTTTTGCTGCAACATATGATCTGCGCTAGAAGCAATATTTTTAGCTAACGTACCCCTGTCCCTTAACGTATTGATTTTTCTATATTCTTTGTCACTTAGCTCTAATAAAGCACGTAATAAAAATGCCGCAGCCAATGTGGTTTTTTTGACATCTAGTTGGCGTAGTTCAGAAATTATAGTCCTTACTTTAGTATCATCATCAGGGATTAAAAGCCCTATCTTCCCTCTACCGAAAAGCTTGTTTCGTTCCGAAGGGTTTTTTTGCGGTGTACCTCTTCTGCCGGATTTTTTTTTGGGTTCGTCTTGTTCAATATTTGGATTAAAGTCACCATCAAATTCATTTTCTTTATCCTGAATATCATCTGCATTGTTAGGATTGTCGTGTTCTTGCGCATGAGTGCTGTTATCTTTCTGATGATTTTCAGGCTCTTCATCTAAAATTCCTGCGTTTTTTCTAACTGAGTGAAGATATTTTTTTGCATCATCTGGATTAAATACAGTATTTACATCTACTAATTTTAAAGAGAAGTCAGTGTTGATTTTTGCTGCCATTTTAATGATTTTCTCTTTAGATAGAATTGGGCTCAAGTCGTCATTTACAACCTCAAATCCTAACAAGCGAAGGTTATCTTTGGTGAAGAACCTTGCAACGGACGTGATAGGAAAATCATCATCAACATCAATACCTTCACGTTCAGCCCAACACATATATTGACCTGCTCTCTTATAGTCTGTCGGATGCCCGTTGTTGAGCAAGAACACCGTTCGCATATAAGCAAACCAGTCATACTGACCAGCCCCATTACGCGCACCTGAATGTCTTGCAACAATTTCTTTGAAGATCGCCTCAAAATTATCACTGGAAAGGCAGTCAACAGTGTTTGGTATATTATCTTGGAATTTTTCTTTTATTTTTTTTATTTTAGGAATTAGGTGAGGCTCTGGGCAGCCTTCAGGAAAGTTGAGAAGCTTCAAAGCCGTGATTCGCCGGTTACCATCTTTGACTATCCATTTTCCATCAGAGTGAGGCATAATTAAAATAGGCATGGTCGTCAAACCATTCTCTGCAATATCCTCCATTAAAACTAACATTTGGCTTTCTTTACGCAAAATTCTTGAAATACAATTGTTTTGGTCACTACCAGCACGTATTCTGGCATTTTCTGTATCAAGTAGAATGTTTTGAATAGGTATATCTGGTTGCTGAGTGAAATCTTTACGAGCCATATAATATCCTTTCTTAATAAAATCTGTTCTTTGATGATACAAAAACACTAACGCGTACGCAAAAAGTATTGTAATCTACTAAAATCGTCTCTATGGCACCTAACCAGAACGATCTTATAACATCACCTTATCTAATCGCTCAATCTTTCAGATGCTTGTAACACATCTCTTTGCCGTTTTTCTTGAAAGTTGCATGAACCATCGAGCCGTGTTTGCGAGTAAAACGGTGGCGAATCGTCGGGCTTGAGGCTATAGCGAATTTGAGCGTAAAGTTGTAATGAACTTCAGGCAGCCCATATTGCGAGAAAAATATATGATGTATTTTGCTCGTAAGATTCGTTCTGATTTAGCTTAGTTGCCATTTTTTCTTAATGTAGCCAGCAGCGAATTCTACCTCTGGGAACATGGTTCTTGAATTAATATTCAAGACGTCAAGCTCTTTAAGTATATGTATTTTGGCATCGGCTGGTATCACGATTTTGCTTGCGGTGAAGCCTTTTTGTGTTCGACCTGGCGAATTATAATCGAGAAGTCCAGCTACGAGGAAAGCACCTGATTGTGCAATAACTCTTCTATTTGTTTTAGCAGGGTATACAAACTGATATCTGAACATGTCGCTAGGTATAATTGAATCAGTGAAGTATGGTTTTTCTACTCGGATAAATTGATAGAGTCGTTTCATAGGATCTAGCTTTCGAAAGTCCTCACGTACACTATCATTCCATGATTTAATTTCTTTATATTTCTGTTTGATTTCTTTCTTCTCTGCATCTGTAAGTCGCGCCAAATTACATATCAAACTGATGGTGTCACTATCCGAAAACCGAACTCTTTTTTCTTCAAAGTCCAACAGGTGAACGGCACCATTTTCATCATGATGAGTTTCTTCGTTGCAAGCAAAATAAAGTGCGACAAGAGGATTCAGTGAAACGTCAAGAAGTCGGGTTGGTAGTCCATAGTGTTGTGCTCTTACAAGCTTGTCGAACATGAGACGATCACCATTGAATTCTGTCGGAGATTCAACCATCAATTCACTAAAAATCTGCCGTTCAGCATTAGCGCGTAGACCTCTCATGACTGAGGGTCTCAAACTCCAATGTGTGTTGGATTGTCCTCGGTAGCACCTTGTGTACTTGGGTGGGGTTTGTTTATAGATGTAGTCAAGGAAAGAAGTTACTGAATCTATTTTGTTTGAGGTTTCCATATTAAGTCCGTTTAGAAAATATTGACCAGTCATTTATAGTGATTTTTTCCAGCGCATACAAGATCTTACGATCACAATTTTTGAACGCGAGATACCATTTCAATATGCGAATTACTTAGTCCTACAAACGGCACAGGTTATTTATTCTTGGGACAACATCTTTTCAGTCTTGTTTGGGTACGAACTGCACTGGCTGAACTTTTATCAACACAATACACCCGCAACCAGCGAGGTGAGAGACGATGAAAATGAATGATTCAGGGAACATCTTCACGCAGTTCTTCGCGTGGGTAGCAGCTCTGGCGTCTGCCATTGGATTTACCACTCAGGATCTGGTGTTCATGTTCTTTGGCGCTGCAGGTCTGCTTATTTCACTTGCCTCCTACATCAACGGGCGGGTGGATGCACACCGCAGGCGCCGTGAAGACGAGAAGCGAACGAAAATGGTCAATGAGTACCTGAAAGGGGTCGGTGATAAACCTCTTCACGAACGTCCGGCTGCGGCAAGCGTGGTTGTCGAGGCATTACAAAAGGAAGGTGAGTGATGGGAACCAGAGCAAAACTGAGTGCTACTGTTCTGGGATTGGTACTCGCTGGTGCGCCTGCATCGGTCATTCTCGATCAGTTTCTGAATGAGAAAGAGGGTAACAGCCTCACGGCGTACAAAGATGGCAGTGGTATCTGGACTATTTGCCGCGGCGCCACGATGGTTGATGGTAAAGCTGTAGTGCAGGGCATGAAGCTGACACAGGCGAAATGCGACCAGGTAAACGCCATCGAACGGGATAAAGCGCTTGCGTGGGTTGAACGCAATATTGACATTCCACTAAGCGCACCACAGAAGGCTGGGATTGCTTCCTTTTGCCCATATAACATCGGACCGGGGAAATGTTTCCCTTCCACTTTCTATAAGCGCATTAATGCTGGCGACCGGAAAGGGGCTTGTGAAGCTATCCTCTGGTGGATTAAAGACGGTGGCCGTGATTGTAGCCTGACCAAAGGCCAAAAAAATGGCTGCTATGGTCAGGTTGAACGGCGTGATCAGGAAAGCGCGCTGACGTGCTGGGGGATAGACCAGTGAATAGCGCCGTAAAAATACTACTGACTGGCGGCCTGTTAGTAGTTATCGCTGCCTTAGCCATTCTGCTGTTGTTAAGCCGTTCCGACCTGGCGATAGCTGAGCGAGACGCGAAGGTGCTGCGCAGTGACAACACATTACAGGGGAAGGTAATCGCCACTCAGGCTTTCAACTTCTCTCGCTTTAATCAGGTTGCAGAGGAAACAGGGCGGTTAAATTCCCTGATTGACTACCACACCGATGATAACGTTATCGAATACCGCGAGATTCTCAGACGTGAAAAAACATGTGATTTGCCTGTGCCTGCTTCTGTCGCTGCCGGGCTGCTCGAATACACGAACCGTCTACGTGCCGGGGCAGTGCACGCCGATACCGGCAGCCCTGACGAATCCGATACTGGTACCGCTGCCGCCGGAAAGCTGACGTATTGCCAGGCTGTTTTGTGGATCAATCCGTTGCTGGCTG
>Ga0075366_10000772_pt1 | contig 15259 bp, 16 predicted proteins | sample EndMethybrTD3031_FD_72351 | JGI IMG/M metagenome (GOLD analysis project Ga0075366, IMG submission 72351) | Populus endosphere microbial communities from Tennessee, USA - Endosphere MetaG P. TD hybrid TD303-1 | ecosystem: Host-associated > Plants > Roots > Endosphere | place: USA: Tennessee...
CATCGATCTGGCCTTCAAAATCGCCAAGACGAATCTTTGGACCCTGCAAGTCTTGTAAGATAGCAACGTTTTTGCCAAATTCAGCGCTGGCCTTGCGAATCCACTCGATACGTTGGCCGTGTTCTTCATGGTTTCCGTGGCTAAAGTTGAGACGGAAAGCGTTAGCGCCGGCCTGAAGCATAGCCAAGATACTTTCGTAGCTATCGGTTGCTGGACCAACAGTTGGCAGGATCTTTGTACGCTTAAAAATGCGTGAAGAAACCTGTGCTTGTTCGGATTGTGTCATATGATCTCCAAAAAAATGAAAAAACTAATATAAGAATAGGCTTTGAGCTATTTACGCCTATTATGCACTCACATAGCTCAAATTACAAACATAAGTGCTAACAATCTTTAATTACAACAATTTATGTTGCTTGCTGTAGCACACTAAATCATCACCGCTCTGTAGCAGAAATGCCTCGGTCGCTGCTACTATACCAATACATGCGCAGTACGTTACAAAAAAGTGCCACCCCAGTGACACGCATAAAATTAAGCAAAAACGTCCGCAAAAAGGGGCTTATGATTGCACTTGGTATACTTTTGGCTTTCATTATTTTTATAGTAGTTGAGGCACTATATATCGCGTACAATGGCCAGCCTGTTGGCCGCCCTAATGTTGCGCGCCAAGAGCAAACATTCGGCCAAGGGCCCGCCCTTCGCTACGCCATCTTGGGCGATAGCACAACAATTTCGCAAGGTGGTGACTATAAAAGGGGTTACGCAGTTGCTTCTGCTAACTTTTTAGCCAAAGACCATCGTGTAACATGGCGTAACTTCGGCATATCTGGCGCACGCGCGCGAGACGTTGCCGATAAGCAGCTCCAGCAAGCTCTTTTGTTTAACCCCGACGTCGTACTAATAGCTGTGGGAGCCAATGACGTAACGCACCTAACCGCCACCAACAAAGTTACGACCGCCTTACAGCGTACAATTGCCGACTTGCAGCATCAAAACCCAAACGTTCGCATTTTGCTAACTGGATCGCCTGATATGGGCAGTGTGCCACGTTTTCCGTGGCCAGTTAATTATATTGCTGATCGCAAAACCAAAAGTATCAACAAAGCCGTTGCCAAACTAGCCGATACCAATCATCAAACCTTTGTACCGATTGCCCGCGAAACAGGGCCGACATTTCGTGCACACCCCGAGCTATTTGCAGCTGATAAATTCCACCCGACAAACGACGGTTACAAGCTATGGATTCCCGTAATCAATCAAGCGCTTAGGACTTCGGGCGCGGGTGATGCGCGTGTCGGTCCTTAAGCTGTCTACGACGCTCGGGTGTGTCGAGCCGATCGAGCTCTTGTGGGGTAGGTAATGTATCAATTGTTACATGGAACATTCTATTAATGCGTTGCATAAATGTGCGGATAAAATCGATCTCTCTATCGCTATATTGGGCCAATAACTCATCAAAGCTCGCCTGCATTGGGTCGTAGAGGGCTCGGACTTTATAGGCGGCCTCGTCGTTATGCACTGCGAATACTAGTACCCGACGACGATCATTGGGGTCGGCTTCGCGTTTTACAAATCCCTTTTTTTCGAGGCGATCAATCATGCCCGTCATGCCACCGGTGCTAATACGACAGCGCTTGGCTAATTCACCAGCTGTAAATGGCCCCTGCTCCTGAATAAGGCTGCAGCATTCAAATTCGGGAGCGCTCAAGCCAAGGTGCTGGGCGATAGCATGCACCAACAACACATTGGTGTTGCCATTATCACGCACTTCGTTATTGATGATAGAAATGTTTTCGGAGCGACTTTTTGCTTGACTCATAGGCATAAATAATTTATCTTAGTAACTAAGATATTAAGAAAACTTAATTCTTATCTACTAAATATAACCTATATAAGGGACTAAATCAATGGAACACTCAGCTGCGCATCACGCCAGCAAGTTCACTGATAAGCAAAAGAAAATTGCTTTGCTTATCGTGGCCTTTGCCTTCGTGATGGACTTGCTTGATTCGACGATCGTTAACGTCGCCATCCCTGCCATCCAGGCCAACCTGGGTGCCAGTTACGCCACTATTCAGTGGCTCGTAGCCGGATACGCCCTTACCTTTGCTCTACTGCTAATTACCGGCGGTCGCATGGGTGACGTGTTTGGCTATAAAAAGGTTTTCCTCTTTGGTATCGGAGGATTCACCGTTGCTTCATTACTAACCGGTATCGCTCCTAATGCTGGATTCTTAGTGGGGTCACGCTTACTGCAGGGTTCAATGGCCGCACTTATGGTGCCCCAGGTAATGTCACTCATGCAAGTAATGTATAAACCTCATGAGCGCACCAAAGTCATGGGCCTATTTGGTATGCTGGGTGGGCTAGCTGCTTCGCTTGGTCCAATCGTGGGTGGTTTGCTTATTAAAGCCGACATCTTTGGCTGGGATTGGCGCCCTATCTTTTTAATCAACCTCCCTGTGGGTATTTTTGCATTGATTGCTGGTATGAAATACCTGCCAGAAGGTAAATCTGAACACCCGCTCCATATCGATGTTAAAGGCACCTTCCTGATCATCTTGGCACTCAGTTTATTGGTATTCCCGCTGATTGAAGGCCGCGAGCTTGACTGGCCGCTCTGGACTCTGGCCATGCTTGCTGCATCAGTGCCCGCCTTAATGTTGTTTGGCTGGTACGAAACCCGCAAGCACAAACGTGATTCCTCGGCGCTTATTGTGCCGTCACTATTTAAAGTGCGCTCATTTGTAAGTGGTCTGTCTTTGAATATTTTAGTAGAAGCCGTAATGGTTGGATACTTCCTAACCTTTACCCTTGCTCTTCAAGCTGGCCTGGGTTATAGCGCTCTAGAAGCGGCCGTAACCGGTATTCCGACTGCTGTTGGTATGACCGTTGGATTTGCGGTGCTTGGTCAAAAGCTGATTGCCAAAATGGGTCGCTACGTTATTAGCCTTGGCGCTACAATATTTGCTGCCGGCCTGGTGTATACCAGTTGGGTTATGAGTCACTATCTAAACCATGCCGAACCATGGCACTTTATACCCGGCCTTTTCGTTATTGGTGTTGGCCTATCACTGGTAATGGCGCCTATTTTCTCGGCTGCCTTACGTGATGTAGATCCTTCACACGCTGGTTCGGCATCGGGCGTTCTAAACGCTGTGCAACAAGTTGGTGCAGGTATCGGTATCGCCATCATTGGTGTAATCTTCTTTGGTCAGTTAAATCATGGTGCCTACAAGAGCTTTGATCAAGTTGAGCCCAAGCTTCAAAAAGAGCTTACCAGCTTGCATGTTCCAACTCAGGCACAAACGCAGATTTTGGCACAAACACGTGAGTGTTTCCACGATCGCAGTACCGAAGACGATCAAAATGTGGTGCCAGAAAGCTGCAAGCAGGCTCAAGCCAGCGCCCCTTCAAACGAAGCCGGTAAGAAGATCGGAGCTGTTATCGAATCGGGAGCCAAAGAAGCCAATGCTCGTAACTTTGCGCACAGTTTCCGCTCGAGCGTTATATACGTTATCTTGGTCTTAGCTGTTGCTTGTGCACTCAGCATGACCCTACCGCGTAAGTTCGAGATGCGTGAAGAAGCATAAAAAATAGCTACGCCGCCGCACTGGCATGTGTGCTACAAAAAACCAGCCATCTATCGGCTGGTTTTTTGCTGGGATATATCTGCGCAGGGTATACAGTAAAAATTGCTTTTAGTGGTGCTGCATGTCCATACCACTATGCGTGGACTGAGCTGGAGTCGACTTATAACCCCATTGTTTTTGCCATTGCTGCATCTCAGAAATTTCTTTTTGCTGCGCCAGAATAATGTCGCGGGACAGTTGCTTTACCTCTTGATGGTCAGCTCGTGCTTGGCTGAGTTGAGCCATATCTACAGCCGATTGATGGTGTTGAATCATCATGTCTACGAATGCCTTATCGTAAGCCTCGCCTTTTTTAGATTGCAAGGCTTTAGCCATATCGCCCATATTGGTGACCGGCTTTTGAAAGGTTGTAGCAGCGACCGACACCAAAAGTCCACCCAGCAAAAAGCCGATCAATCCAAATAAAAGTGGTTTATTTTGCATACTATATTCTCCTTTTTAGTTACTTTTTTGCGCTTATTTCGAAAGGAGCCGCGCCAGCGCCACCATTAATTCGTCGGTTTTAGCCTGAAGTTCTTTAGGATTGCCGCTCGCTTCTGCCATACAGTGTTTGGTGTGATCATTAACTAGTTCGAGCGCCACTTTATTCAGAGCCGCTTGGGCGGCACTAATTTGCGTCAGAATATCGATACAATATGTATCTGACTCAACCATGCGGGCAATGCCTCGCACTTGCCCCTCGGCTCTTTTTAATCGGTTAAGCACTTGTTCTTTATTGTCATAATATCCGTGTGTCATACATGTATCTCCTAGTGGTGATGTGCCTGATGCATTAAGGCATGGCCTTGCCCACGCTGCAGTAGCCAGCGATTAACAGGAAAGGCGGCAACAAAGGCCACAAGCATAGCCAAACTCATACTCATCCAAAATAAAGGGTCAACCAAACCAGCGTCCATGGCACCAGGAATCGCTACCATCGCAGCATTATCAGTAAGTTCCATAACTGTTATCGACAGTGTATCAGCTGCCAAAACCAACAGCAGCGCCTTGCGCAGTGGGATATGGCCAAATAATGGCGCAAGCGACAAGCTATAGCCAAATATAAAGGCTAAGAATATTGATACAGCCACAGTGCTCAGATTAGACCAGCCCGCGGCATTACCAATTATTAGTCCGGCGATTTCGCCAATTGCACACCCCGTTAAACAGTGGAGTGTTGCGGCGGCGGCCATACTATTTGTTGATTGATGCATGAATCCTCCTATACCCCCCTAGGGTATATTAAGTGCGCGAAATTATCAAGCGAACAAATGTTTTATTTTGTAGTGATAATGCGCTGCATGATGTCATTAGACAGCTTGTAAAGGTCGAGCAGTCCTTTTAGGCGCACATTATTTGGCTGAAGCTCCAAGCCTTTTTGGGCGAGTGAAACACCTCTTTGTATTTGCTGCAAACGCACTTCCCACATTCGTTGCCAGGCCTGAGGGTGTAGCTTATAATAAATACGTCTGTCTTTAATAAAACTTACTTTTTCTACTAATTGAAGGTTAGTAAGCAATGTAACTGCACTGCTGACGCTTCCCACTGATATTCCCAATACTTGCCGAATACTCTCGGCTGATTGGTGGCCGGGCTCGCACACTAAAAGCAAGCCCAAAACACGGCCCACACTGCGCGGTAAACCACCACTGGTAATTAATAATCCGATATCTTCGATAAAGGCTAACTCTGCAGCACTAAACTCGAGCTGTGGGGATGGCGTAGCCGGCACTACTCTACCTCCAAGTCGCGTCGCGCGAATAGCCACACACCAAGAGCAACTAATGCCAAACCAATAATTGTCGTAATTGCAAATGTGCCCCACTGAGGATGCACTGCCGGCGACATTGCCATATGTCTAAATAATGATGTGTTAAGGAGCACTGCATTTACATCAGTAATTGACGCAAAAGTATCTATCAAAAAGGACCACAGCAAAAGCGCGTATACACTGCCTGTTGCCAAGCGTGGCCGCCAGGAATATAACAGCACACCTACGCCGAGGGCCAAAGTTAAGGGCCCCATGATATTAAACGACTCTAGTATCATGTGACCCGCGTTAATATAGAGCCCTTCGGCCCGCGCAATCGCCCAAACTGCGATACTTGAGATAATGCAAATTGCGGCAGTTGCACTCCATAATAAAACAGCTCGGCCCACTAACCATCGCGTGCGGTTAACTGGTCGTACTAAAAAGTTATCAAGATAAGAGCTAAATTCTTCGTTGCGTATGGCCGAAATGCCTTGTGCGAGCATAAATAACAGCACAATAGCTGCAAGCAAGCTAGTAAAACTGATAAAGGTGAGCGCTAGATCAGCCTGGCTACCAGAGATTGTCGACAGAGTATCAGACAGACCACCAGAGTCTTTAAGTGAGTCAACGGCCGTATTCACCACGCCAGCAGTAATGCCTGTCATGGCCAAAGTTGCTAGAAGCCAGCCAAGCAACACTGGTCGCTGAAGTCTAAATGCCACTTGCAGCGGTGAGCCCAATAGCCTAAAGCTGGGGCGCTTAATGGCTTTTTCGGCAATAGTACTCTCTCCCAAGTCGCGGCGGGAGGCAATCCACACAGCCAGACTGGCACAAATGATCGCCAAAACAACTACCGGCAACAGCCATAGAGGGTGCGACCCCATAATGGGGTTAGCATGCTCCAGCCAACCAAATGGCGAGAAGTTTTTAACCCATTGTAAATCTCGCGAAAGATGTGCGACCGAACGCAAAATAAAGAATATTCCCAACGGAATCATGCCATACACAATTGCCCGACGACGGCTAGACGCCAGTTGGCTCGTAAGAGCGCCGATAGCTGCGAATAGTACGGCCATCGTCATAACCACCAGCGCAAAATAAGCACTGGCCTGCACAGAAACCTGAATATCTTTAGAGTGACCTACCGCCGCAACAGCCAGCGTACAAATTACCCAGGACACAGCTGCCCCAGTCAGCCAGCCGCGCAGTGTATTCCAAACGGCTTGAGCAGATGTAATTTGGCCGGACAACAATAGCTCCCAGCGCCCAGCGTCTTCTTGACCGCGCAACATACGTGTTATAGCAAACAAGGACCAAAGTGCCGCAGCAAACAATAGTACATTAAGGCAACGGAATACTATGTAGCCTGCAGGCGTAAGTGCGTACGCTGGGTCACCATATAAAATGCTTAGCATAGGATTGCCAGAAAACGCTGCTACTAAATCGTGGCGCGACGCAACATCCGGATAGGCGGCCACATAGGCACTAGCCTGGACCGCTGCTACCCCACCAGCAAATACACCAAACCAAATTGCACTCTTGCGCATAGTGCGAAAGGTTAGACGCGCAACTAAACGCTTAGTATTTGTTAGTACGTTAGTCTTCATGAGCTCGTCCTGTATCTGCCTTGCCATAGAGCGACAAAAATAATTCTTCGAGCGATGGCTCACGGCTCAAAAAACTCAGAGGATGAGCTTTACTGATCTCGGCTAGCACGGCGTCTATGGGCCCCTGAACTTGTAGCGTCAAGTGGCCATCTGAGGCCTTAACATGTGATACACCAGGCAGATGATCAACTTTTGGCGGCTTGCCAGCAAAAGTTGCATCGATACTCACTGCCGAAAGATGGCGTAGCTCGCTGAGTGTACCAAGTTCCACTAGTTTGCCATCGCGAAGTACTGCAACTCGATCGCATAAAGCTTCGACTTCACCCAAAATGTGCGACGACAGAAAGATGGTTTGCCCGTTGTTTTTTGCCTCGAGCACACACTCGCGAAAAACTTGTTCCATTAATGGATCGAGGCCACTTGTAGGCTCATCTAAAATCAACAGGTCTGCCCGCGACGCAAAAGCAGCAATCAAGCTAATTTTTTGGTGATTACCTTTAGAATAGTTACGCACTTTCTTGTGGGGATCAAACTGAAAACGCTCAATAAGCTGTTGTTGATATTCTTCGTCGAGACCCCCTTGTACATTCGCCAGAAGTTTAAGTGTTTCGGCACCTGTTAAAGATGGCCAGAGCGCACTTTCGCCGGGTACATAGGCAATGCGTTTATGAATGGCTACTTTGTCTTTTTGCGAGTCGAGGTCAAACATAGTTACCGAACCATTGGTAGGCTTTAACAAGCCTAACATGCAACGGATGGTGGTTGTCTTGCCAGCACCATTAGGGCCTAAAAAGCCCAAAATTTCACCCTTTTTTACGGTTAGATCAACCTTTTCGAGTGCTAAAAAATCTCCGAAATATTTGGTTAAGCCTTGTATGGTAACAACATCTTGCATACTTTACCCCCCTTGTTATGAATGTGTGTTATCTATGTTTCAATAGTCTCAGTTTTTTCTGAAACTTTCAAGTCGCTTATGGTTACTATTTAAGATTGTTAAAAACGTATTACAATAGATTTCACTGATAAGTAAGGAGTCGTCTCATGGCCCATCATCAACCCAAACGTGCTGTTCATTTTGTTGGCAGTTACCCTGCAAACAACGTAGAAGCTGCAATGCGAGCACAAATTGAGCATACGCCGTCCATACGATTTGTGTCAGACGGTGAAACGGGCAAGCGTTCCAATTGGGTTATAGACCTTATTGAGTCTTACCGAGATAATCCAGCTTTTACGCTCGTAAAAGATGGTCACTGGACCAGTTATACTGATTGCCCGGAATTTACTGTTGCACAGGGTCATGTGCTTACTCCCAAAGACTTTAGCCTAAATTATTACGACTACGCGGTGCAGGCTTGGCCAGTTCTGCAAGAGCTTCGGCAGGAATATAAGCGTCCTAATCTTAAATTACAGATAGGCATTCCCCATGCACTCGATCTCACCTTATTCACTATGGGACTCGCCGGACTCCAAGATGCCACTAATTTTACGGTGGCACTGCAGGCAACTTTACAACAAATAGAGAAGATTTATGAGGAGTTTGGTGACAATGTAGTGTTCCAGATTGAAACACCAGCCAGTCTCAGCGTTTCGCTCTTGCCGCAAGACCAACTACCACCGAGTCTATTACCTGGTGCACTTGGCAAAAGCATTGCTGATCTAGCCGCCCAAGCACCAACTGGAGCTCACTTTGGCATACACTTGTGTCTAGGAGATTTAGGCCATGAGTCGCGCGGACAACTTGAATCCCGTAAACCAAGCGTGGACTTGGCGAACGCTATTGCTCAAAATTGGCCCGAAGGGCGAACGTTAGAATATATCCATGAGCCCATTGCCGCCGGCCAGCATCCACCACTCCTTAATCGCGATAGCTATCAGGCGCTCAACCAACTACAGCTGCCTTATGGCACGCACTACATTGCTGGGCTAGTACATGAGGCAGCCAGCGATGCCGACCAGCGTCAGGTATTGCGCTGGGTTGAAGAGTTTACGCCCAAAAATATCGCCATAGACATTGCTACTGCCTGTGGCCTTGGCCGTCGCACCAGACAAGAAGCTCAAGACTTAGCAAAGCGTATGAACGACTTAGCTCAAGCCTAGCTAGTAACGAAAGTGTCGCCCAGAGACTATTGAATAATGTCCAATGAAGCGGCAAGCATACGTTGCATTCGCCCTACATAGGCTTGCTGCTCAGGCGACAAATCTTCACGGAATGCCATAGTGTCTATGAGCTCACTATATGCTTCATAGGATAGATTGTTATCAAAATCATCGAGAGGTAACGTTAGAATATCATTGCTCCCCACTTTAAACTTAGGAGTAGATTCCACGCGTACTTTGCCGCGATTTTCAAAATGCGGTTCTTCGTTAAAAGGTAATTCTATAATCGAAATGCCTGATCGTTCTTCTTTTTGGGCATGGAGTCGTTCCTCCCGTAAACTTGGCAGGGCCATATGACTACCCCATGATTGTGAAGCCATAACAAGGCTGGCTGTAATAATATGGCTTAGTTCTTGGAGCTGCTTGTATTCAGGACGCGTAGGATTACAGCTTTTGTATGCGTGCATTACGTCCTTGCCAAGCTCCATCATATTCTCCATGAATGTTTCTTCGTTATCAGCATAGGCATCTGTTTTATTGAGCATGTTTGGGTCTATCAGTATTCGATGCATTGGCAAGCACATAAGACCTAACCGAGCCTCGAATACATCAATTGCCGTGGCGTCACCTGGATCGGCTAAAATGTCTTCATATATTTGTTGAGCTCGATCAATGGGCCCATCTATGGCTGCATTTTTACCGGTGATACGAGACGTAGATGCCTGCAGTGCAGCCAAAGAAATGTTTACACCCGCGAGGTCAAGAAGCTGAGCAGTTGTTAATTCTCCTGATGCATTGAGTATCTCTAAATCATTCATCTGCCGCTCATAAGCAGGTATTTTTAGTGTCCGTGGTTCTGTCTCTTGTTCGTAGTGGTCTCTCAGTGCCTGTTTAAAGCCTTGGAAGGTTTCGATAATGTGCTTTTGCGCAGGTGTGAATGGAGGGGTCCAATCCTTGCGAGCATAGTTCAGATTTGCACCACGCTGAGCAGTTAAAAGTGCTTCAATTGTTCCATGGCCGCTCTTACTAGGGTAGCCATCATTCGCGAGTAATGCTGGTGCAAAAGTTAAGGTATGGAGCTTAGGCATGTTAGAAATACGCACAGGATAGATACGCTGGGCTTCTACATCCCATGCTTGGAAGAACCAGTTCTCTTGCCCGGGTGAAGGATGAAAGCTACTTCTCGTTGGTCCTGGCAATGGCAAAAGATCACCAGCGGGCTGCTCGAGCATGAGGAGCATTCCACCTAAACCTCTCAGCCATGGGACAAGGTTCATTTCGTCCATATCCTCTTGATTCTCGTAGCGTTGTAATGTCTTTTTAGCCAATCGTCCATATCCTGCGCAAATTTTGCCATAGCTTTTCAGAAGCGGCTCCCCTGAATCAGCCAAAAAAGCTTCGTGCAACGTTAGGCCCGTGCCCAAAAACTCAGCGTACAATTTAGCCTGCTGATCAGACTTACTTGATGCAGCTACCCTCCTTAGTATACCGCTGGCTCGCGTCACGCCGCTTATAGCAGTCCGTCTCATTGAGTTTGTATCTTCCCCTTGATAGACCATACTCCATGCTAGATCAATTTCCATTGAGGCAGCATGGACACTTTCTCGAGAACTAAGGCGCTGTGCACCCCGCACCGCACCGCACAAATCAGACATTTCAGCTAGAGGAATACCGCCCAATCGGTGGTAAGGACCATAGTTCATATAAGTTGCAAATGCAGTTTCAACATCCATTTGCGGCGGGTGGATTTCAGACACAGTAGGGACTCCTTTTTGCGTTAGCTTATTGCAAGTACCGTAGTAGTGTATCAGCACTGCGTAAGGCTCGGTACAATCTGAGCATGCTTAACATAACTTTGTTACACTTGCACAAGCAGTAGGAAACAATCCCTGTTGCCGCATCGTTTTATTCATAAGGAGGTTATATGTCAGAAATTCCTGCCCATATTGCTGAGACGGCAGACGCCTACGATCTGGGGTCCTTTTTGCTGCAAACAGCGCATAGCCCAAAACACAGCAATTACTTGTATGAGAATGGCGCTATTACAGGCGCATTAGGCCTACGAAAACGAATCGCCGATGCTTATGGATGGGATCAGGTCACAAACTACAGCCGCCGCCATACGCTGCACATCACTTTTGATATGCCAAAAGATATGGTGGACTATTCAGAGTCAGTTACCTACAACATTGTTCATACCACGGATGAACAGCGAGAAGTTGCACACACTTTTGAGTTAAAAGGTCCCTCCGAAACGATTCCTGGTCGTCAATACGATGCCTGGAGACATCATAAGGATAGAAATAAAGGTGCACCAGATCAGGCTGAAGTAGTTGACGCACATATCTACTCAGCCATAACTGCACAGCAGCTGCCTACCATGCGCAGTACATTCCACCGCGGCGAAGCACTCAACTTTGGCGCTATTGTATTGCAAGCTAACACTATCTCTTTTAGGGACCAAACATGGGAGCATGGGCCACACACGCTTTTCTATACCACAGGGCTAAGGCCACTGGCTTCAGATTTATTCTCTCATCGCACTTGGGCCATCAATGACGAGGTCAAAATATTACGCAATGACTTTACTCATACAACGATTAGCGCTGAAGAAATTACTAATCCTGGGGTACTCTACTCGCTGTATTCCGAGCAATACGGGCATGGCTGACTAAGCACGCAACCGCGGCAGAATATCATCAAACCACTCTAGGACCATACGTTCATAACGTTTACCGAATTCCACAAGTGCTTCATCATATTTGCTTAGATCGTTAGCATTAAGGGCGCATTGCTCGTACCGTTTAAGTTCATCTTGGTGCCTCTGACGGTGTGTGCGCAGGATTTTTTCCATAAGTTCCGGTTTAATATGTGCGCCAAACTGCAAGAATAAAAGTAATGGATAACGAATTGTTTCGTCGCCGGGCATGGTGTTGATGTGCTCATCAAATACCGCCCTACCCTTATCAGTAACGGCATATACTCGTGTGCTTCGAGCACGTACTTCGGCTTGTTCTATATAGCCCACTTCCAAAAGTCGCTTGAGTTCGGAGTATATTTGACTGGTAGTTAGTGACCAGAATGGTCCCATAGTTTCGGTAGCAAGATGAACGATTTGTAAACCACTCATTGGCTGTTTGTCGAGAAACCCGAGCAAAGAAAGAGCGGTTGGATTAACGGGAGATGAATTCTTCACAATATCGACAGTATAATACAGACCGTCTATACCTCAAATCCGCATGCTCGTTGAAATTCTGGAAGCGACTTCCAGCGACCTAAAATAGCCTGCAAGCTCACAAATGCTTGCTGTTTAGAGAGTGCTCTAATTTGCCCGGTGCGCAGTGGCTTATCTGACTGTAGCTGCTGGGCCCATGCAATAATCTCTTCATCTGTTAAAGTCGCATTATTCTGGCCTCGATCTGGCTCGAAACCGCAAGCCTGCTGAAAAGCCGACACCGAACCAAAAAGTTTGCGGATAGCATCTTCTCCACCTGGCAATCCTGCGGCACCAAAATGTTTACGAATCTCTCGGGCACCAAGTCGCTTGTGAGGACTTACGAGGAGAGCTGCATCAATAAACTGCTGACGCTCAACTTGTTTGTGGTCAATGCGGCCGGAGATATCAAACTCTGGGTGGTCAAGCAAAAACTGCCTAACTTTTACCATGGCCGTATCGTGGAGCCTACGAGCCGTCTCCTGGTGGTCCTTAAATATCTGCACACCAATGGCACTTAAATCAAGTTTCTTGTCGAGTAAAGCCTCAAAATCTTCTTGACAACCTGGATATACAAACACCACAGAGTCCTGCTTGTATATTGCTGTACCTGGCAAATCCGCTGAGTAAATCCCATAATAGAGGCTCAGTACAATTTTTTGGTTATCGGTGAGCTCTACTTTGTTAAAAATAGCCTCTACCATGGCTTGGCTGTTAAGGTTGGCTACAACACTTTCGGCAAAATCTTCACCTATCAAGCTGGCATCCTCAGCGCTAGCCTCGCCGCCGCGCTCCAGGTCATCAAGGCAAACCACATCGCGGCCCACCGACATAAATCCTAATATCGTATCGCGGCCCATATGCAATTGAGCACTGAGCGATGAAACGTTTGGAAGTTGGCCTTGGGCGTCCTTTATATCTTCTAACCTACGGTTAAACGCATGCAAGCTTGCGACCTGAGAGTATGGAAATGTGCCGGGAGGTAAAACTGAATCGTAATACAACGGTACGATTCCTCGGCGTTTTTGCTTGCGAATATTATTGTAAGCAATAGTCCTAAAGCTTACCGGTCGGTCGTAATCTAAGCCAGTATGCAGCGCTGCGTCTAAAACCTGGGCTGCTCCTTCTTGATATAAATCAGCATAAGGCACTTTGCGGCAACTACCCCAGGCTAAAACATGTACCAGCCGTAAACTATGTGCAAACAATTCATAATAGGCATTGATTCCTTCGACTATAACATCCAGTTCACTTCTGGATGGAAAGGCACTTAACTCCATATACTGTAAAAGAGCCTGCTCTTTTTCGGCTAGTAAAATGTCTTCTTGCTCCCTGCTAAGCTCCTCCAAAAAATCCATAGGTAAAATCGGTGATTCAGCGCGATAGCCGGTACGGCCAAATAGGGCATGTTCTAGGGTATTGTCAATCTGTGCCCAGGCGCCAAAATCACGAATCATCGCTAATGTCATGGCTGCACGATGGCGTGGAGCAACAAAATTGATACCGCCTGACTCAAGCAGTGCAATGCGTCCAGCCTCATTCCGGACCACACCCTCAGCAAGGGCCTGCTGTGTGTACTCAATAGGCGCCGCCTGATCTCGCAGATCAACAACGGCGACCTCTGGCATCAATGTAACCTCTAGTCGACCATCATTGCCTGTGGTTTGGTCAACGTACAATTGATCACCACCAAGCTCATTCATTATTGACACAAGACTTCGCACTGTACTGTCGAGGCTACGAGGGTCACCACCAAATCCCTTAGCCAGCAACTCCTCGCTATCCACACCAAATCCTTGCGTTAGACGCAGGTTGTTTAGCACAAATACGCGGGCAGTGTTTAGTGCCAAGGTAACACCCTTTATTGCTACACGATGGTCACCAACAATAAATAGTGATGGACGCTGTACCGAAGGTTCATAAATAAAATCCTCGCAGCTATACCTAATAAGGCGCTTGTGTAATTCTGGACCATCCGCAGAAAGACCAAGAGCAGCCGCCCCTGGAGTAACCAACGTCTCACGAGCTTGCTGTAGCATGTCACACTCCCCTCTGAAAAGTACATATATATACCCATCATTGTAAGGCAAAGCTACTGAGTGGAAATGCGCTTTTAATCACTTACAATAGATCTAAAAAGTCCTCCGGATCATAAAAAGGAATGTCTACTACTGGATCATATGAAAGGTATACATTTCGCGCCGTTAATTGAGCATTCGCATTTTTTTGAGTATAGAGCCCAAATACTATCGCACGCCCATTGCCGCTCAATGTTGCCTGCGCGACCTTGTACTGGTGCTTTATCCAGATCTGCTCCATTTGTCACCTCAGCCAAAGTTGTTACGGTAGCAGAGCTACGCAAACTACTGGCGTTTACAGGCCCAACCGCGAGTAATAGGCTCATGAAAACAATCCAAACCCAACTAATTATGCGAACGCTTTTTGTAGTAATCATAACTACATTATATACGAGTTGCGCTTACAATAGCGTTCAAAAGTGCATGCTATAATTGCCCCATGAACCATCCCATACAGGCTGTTCGCGTAGGCGTAGGCGCAATCATAAAAAGAGGAAATACAATACTCATCGGCAAACGACTAGGTAAAAATGGCCTAGGTACGTGGTCGATGCCTGGCGGACATATCGATAATGGTGAGACACCGGAACAAACTGCGCTACGAGAGACACTAGAAGAAACCGGACTTACAACAACCAATGCCCGTTTTTTAGGCTTCACTAATGACATCTTTTTTGATGAGCCCGGCAAGCACTATATAACATTGTGGATTGTAACTGATTGGACAAAGGGTGAGCCTCAAGCGAGCCGTGAGATGAGTGATTTTATTTGGGCACCCTTAAACAACCTGCCCCAGCCCCTCTTTTTGCCGCTCCAGAACCTGAAAAAATCACCATACTGGCAAAAAATTCAGCACATATAAGTCCGAATTATAA
>Ga0075366_10000773_pt1 | contig 15241 bp, 11 predicted proteins | sample EndMethybrTD3031_FD_72351 | JGI IMG/M metagenome (GOLD analysis project Ga0075366, IMG submission 72351) | Populus endosphere microbial communities from Tennessee, USA - Endosphere MetaG P. TD hybrid TD303-1 | ecosystem: Host-associated > Plants > Roots > Endosphere | place: USA: Tennessee...
CGTTGTCGAGGCGCACGCTGACGCGGTAGCCGACGATGCGCTTGTTCATGTTGCGCTCGATGTTGTTGCCGGCTACGGCGCCGCCGGCCGCGCCGAGCACCGTCATCGCGGCGCGCCCATTGCCGTGGCCGAACTGGTTGCCGACCACGCCGCCGAGCACGCCGCCGATCACCGCACCCTTGCCGGTGCCGGGCGGGCGTTCGCGGATCGGCTCGATCGCGCGAACTTCGCCCATCACCGCAACCCGTGCGGCCTGCGTGCGGACCGTCTGCGCGGCAGGCTGCGGCGCTACGGCTCGCGGCTGCACCGCGGCCTGCGGCGGTTCGGGTGGCGGAACCGGGGTTGCCGCTGCCGTGGCAGGCAGCACTGCGGCCGGTGCCGTGGTGGGTGCCGCCGCGACTGTCGAACGCGCTGGCACGGGGGTGCCGACCCGCGCGTCCGGCGCGCCATCGTTCGGAGCAAGCGTCGAAACGGCGTTGGCCGTCACCGACGTTGCGTCGGGCACCGGGCCTTGTTGTGGTTGGCACGCCGCGAGTGCGAGCAGCAGCGGCGCACACCAGAGGGTTTTCGTGCTGGTCATGTCCGGTCAACGCATCGGGTTCCGTGTGAGTTGAATGAATGATCGGTCGGAGCCGAGCGAGGTTCGTATCAGGCAGTGTCAAGCGTGACGGGTGTAGGTCCAGTCCTACCGCGCATCGCAGGTCGTGCCGATTTCCGAAACGCGCCGTCGGACCGACGATCACGGCAATCGACAGCAGCCCTGGAGAACGACATGGCGAGCGACATGGCAGGCAGCGACACAGAATGGGTCGAGGACGTGCGGCGTTGGGTGGCAGCGCAAGCGCGCTCGCGCGAAGACGCCGATGCGGCCCAGATCGGCTACGAAGCGGCCGATCCAGCGCTGCAGGCGCGCCACTGGCCGGATGCGGTCAGGGCGCGCGAGCTTGGCTGAGCGCCCCGCTCACCACGCATCGATCCCGCGGCTGGCCACGTCGGCACAGCGCGCCGATGCCAACCCGGCGGCGAGCCAGCGCCGCGTGTCGGCTGGGTCGATCACCGCGTCGAGTTCGAGCGTCGCGGCCATGTTGATCGCCTTGCCCTTCGCGTAGTGCTCGTCGACATGGCGCTGGAACAGGGCGTCGCGCTGCGGCCCTTCGGGGACGGCGGCCAGCTCCTTGCGGTAGCCGAGCCGGACCGCCCCTTCCAGCCCCATCGCGCCGAACTCGCCGCTCGGCCAGGCGGCCGTCAGCGCCGGTGCGTGAAACCCGCCGCCGGTCATCGCCATCGCGCCTAGCCCGTAGCCCTTGCGCAGCACGACCGCGAACAGCGGCACGCGCAGATGCGCCGCCGCGATGAACATCCGGCTGACGTGCCGGACCTGCGCTTCGGTCTCGATGTCGGGCCCGACCATGAAGCCCGGGGTGTCGACCAGCGAGACGATCGGCAGCCCATGCGCGTTGCACAGCTGCATGAAGCGTGCGGCCTTGTCCGCCGCATCGGCATCGATCGCACCGCCCAGATGGCTCGGGTTGCTCGCCAGCAGTCCGATCGGCCGACCCTCGATGCGCGCCAGCGCCGTGAAGATACCGACGCCGAACTCGGCGCGCAGTTCGAGCAGCGAATCGGTGTCGGCGACCTGGCGCATCACCTCGCGCATGTCGTAGGCGCGCACGCGGTTCTCCGGCAGCACGCTGCGCAGCACGTTCGGGTCGGACGCCGTCCAGCGCGTCGTGCGGCCCTGGAAGTAGCCGAGGTAGCGGCGCGCCGCGGCGACGGCAGCAGCCTCGTCGGCCACCAGCACGTCGATCACGCCGTTGCGCGACTGCACGTCGCTCGGGCCGATCTGCTCCGGCGCGAACACGCCGAGACCGCCCCCCTCGACCATCGCCGGCCCGCCCATGCCGATGTTGCTGCCACGGGTGGCGATGATCACGTCGCTGCAGCCGAGCAGCGCCGCGTTGCCTGCGAAACAGCGACCCGCGGCGATGCCGATCACCGGCACCTGCCCGCTCAGGCGGGCGTAGCTGGCGAAGGTCGTCACATGCAGCCCGGCGACGACGGGTGCGTCGGTGTCGCCGGGGCGGCCGCCGCCGCCTTCGGCGAACAGAACCACCGGCAGCCTGTTCTGCAGCGCGATGCCGAGCATGCGGTCGGTCTTCGCGTGGTTGCGCATGCCCTGGGTGCCGGCGAGCACGGTCGCGTCGTAGGCCATCACGACGGCGCGCGAAGCTTCGTCGCCGAACAGCTCGCGGTTGATGCTGCCGATGCCGGTAACCATGCCGTCGGCCGGCGTGTTCTTCAGCAGGTCGTCGAGCTCGCGGCGGCTGCGTTGCGCGGCAATCGCGAGCGCGCCGTATTCGACGAAGCTGCCGGCGTCGCACAGGTCGCCGATGTTCTCGCGCGCGGTGCGCAGGCCGAGCGCGTGCCGCTTGGCGACGGCGTCAGGCCGGTTGGCATCGAGCGTGTATGCGTGGCGCGCGATCACTTCCTGCAGGTCGGCGCGCAGCGCGCCGGCAGCCGTGCTCGCTGCAACGTCGGATTCGGCCGCGGCGTCCGGCCGCTCGCCCGTGGCAGCCTGGCGCAGGCGCATCAGCAACTCGCCTTCGGCGACCTGATCGCCGGCCGCGACCAGCACCTCGGCGATCTGCACCGCGCCTTCGGCGCGCACCTCGTGCTCCATCTTCATCGCTTCCAGGATGAGCAGGGTCTGGCCGGCGGCGATCGATTGGCCGGGGCCGACGCAGACCTCGACGACTGTGCAGGCCATCGGCGCGTGAATCTTGTCGTGCATGGGCGCGTGTCTCCTCGCGGGCGACTGTAGCGCTCGAAGCGTTCGAATCGCTTATCGTCGCCCCTCCGCCGCCATCGCGCGGTTCACCGAAAGCTCACTTAGCACCTATGAACCGTTCATCGTTTGCCCGGTCCGCCGCATCGATCTGCGCGTTGATCGGAGCGCTGGCCCATGGCCAGACACCCGCAGCCGCGGCGATCCCGCCGGCTGCAAACACACCCTATCCCGGCACCCTGACCCTGCAAGTCGACGCGAGCGATCTCGATCGACGGATCTTCCGCGTCAAGGAGACGATTCCCGTCAAGCCCGGACCGCTGACGCTGCTCTATCCGCGCTGGCTGCCCGGCAACCACGCGCCGAACGGCAAGATCGGCCAGCTCGCCGGTCTGAAGATCGCGAGCGGCGGCACGCCGATCGAGTGGCGCCGCGACCCGATCGAGCCGTTTGCGTTCCACCTGACGGTGCCGGCAGGCGCGAGCGTTCTCGACGTCGAGTTCCAGTTCCTCTCGCCGACCAGTGAGGCGAGCGGCCGGGTCGTCGTGACGCCCGAGATGCTGAACGTGCAATGGAACGCCGTGCTGCTGCTGCCGGCCGGCCATGCGGTGCGCCGCATCACGGTCAAGCCGAGCCTGCGGCTGCCCGATGGCTTCGCCGCCAGCACCGCGCTCGACGCGGCCAGCCAGAACGGCACGCGCACCGACTTCAAGCCGGTCGACGCCGATACGCTGGTCGACTCGCCGGTGTTCGCCGGCAAGTACCGCAAGCGCTTCGACCTCGACCCCGACGCGGCGCGCGCGGGGCGGCCGCCGGTGTTCCTGAGCGTGCTGGCCGACTCCCCCGAAGAGCTCGACGTCAAGCCCGAGCAGCTCGCCGCGCACCGTTCGCTCGTCGAGCAGGCCGACAAGGTGTTCGGCGCGCGCCACTACCCGCGCTACGAGTTCCTGCTTGCCGTCACCGACCAGCTTGGCGGCATCGGCCTCGAGCACCATGGCTCGAGCGAGAACAGCGCGCACCTCGGCCACTTCACGACGAAGGCGAAAGACTCGTACGGCCGCGATCTGCTGGCGCACGAGTACACCCATTCGTGGAACGGCAAGTTCCGCCGCCCCGCCGATCTGTGGACGCCCGACTTCCAGACGCCGATGCAGGGCACGCTGCTGTGGATGTACGAAGGCCAGACCCAGTTCTGGGGCGACGTGCTCGCGGCGCGTTCGGGCCTGATGCCGCTCGCCGACGTGCGCGAGGAGCTCGCGAACATCGCTGCGTCGCTCGGCTCGCGCGCCGGCCGCGAATGGCGCAACCTGCAGGATGCGACCACCGAGCCGATCGTCAGCGAGCGCCGCAGCCACAACTGGGTCAGCTGGCAGCGCAGCGCCGACTACTACGACGAGATGGTGCTGATCTGGCTCGAGGCCGACATGCTGATCCGCGATCAGTCCGGCGGGCGCCGTTCGCTCGACGACTTCGCGCGCGCCTTCTTCGGCCCCAGCTCCAAGCGCGGCCCGACCGAAACGACGCCGCTGACCTACACCTTCGACGACATCGTCGCGGAGCTGAACCGCGTGCAGCCCTACGACTGGGCCGCCTTCCTGCGCACGCGGCTCGACACGCACAAGGACGACACGCTGCTCAACGGGCTGACCCGCGCCGGCTGGCGGCTCGCGTGGCGCGAGAAGCCGACCGAGTACTACAAGAACGTGATGGGCGGTTATCGCCGCAAGTCCGACGACTTCTTCTATTCACTGGGCTTCGACGTGGCGAAGGAAGGCAAGCTGAAGAATCTGCGCTGGGGCAGCCCGGCATTCGACGCCGGGCTCGACGACGCGGCGCAGCTGCTCGCGGTCAACAACCGCGCCTACACGCCCGAGCGGCTTGGCGAGGCGATCACAGCCGCCAAGACAAGCAAGGCGCCGATTCAGCTGCTGGTGAAGGAAGGCGAGACGTTCCGCACGGTGCCGATCGCCTACAGCGGCGGGCTGCGCTACCCGACGCTCGAACGCATCGACGGGACCGAAGACAAGCTGCAGCTCGTGCTGCAGCCGAAGTGACGCAGCCCTTCAGACGTACGCGTTCGGATAACGGTCCACGGTGAGGCCGGCGAGGTCGACGCCGGGCGCGCGCCCCGAGATCAGGTCGGCCATCAGGCGGCCGGTGCCGGCCGCCATGGTCCAACCGAGCGTGCCGTGGCCAGTGGCGAGATACAGGTTCGGCACCCGGGTCGCGCCGACGACCGGCGTGCCGTCCGGCGTCATCGGGCGCAGTCCGCACCAGAACTCGGCGCGCCCGACGTCGCCGCCGCGCGGGAACAGGTCGCTCACGACGTGACTGAGCGTCTCGCGCCGCGCCTCGTGCAGCTTCAGCGTGTAGCCGGCCAGCTCGGCGGTGCCGCCGACGCGGATGCGCTCGCCGAGCCGGGTCACCGCAACCTTGTGGGTTTCGTCCATCACGGTCGATTCGGGTGCACCGCCGGCGTCGGTGATCGGCACCGTGATCGAGTAGCCCTTGACGGGATAGACCGGAATCCGGATCCCGACGCGGCGCAACAGCAGCGGCGAGTAGCTGCCGAGTGCGACCAGGTAGGCGTCGGCCTTCAAGGTGCCGGCATCGGTGACGACGCCGTCGATCTGCTTGCCGGCGAGCTTCAGCGCGTCGATGCGGGTGCCGTAGCGGAAGGTCACGCCGTGCCGTGCGGCGAGCGCGGCGAGGTTCTGCGTGAACTTGAAGCAGTCGCCGGTTTCGTCGCCGGGCAGGCGCAACCCGCCGACGAACTTGTCGCGCACATGCGCCAGTGCCGGCTCGTTGCGGATGCAGCCGTCGCGGTCGAGCACTTCATAGGCGACGCCGTAGCGCTTGAGGATCTCGATGTCGGCCGCGGTGCCGTCGAGCTGCGCCTGGGTGCGAAACAGCTGCAGCGTGCCCTGGGTGCGCTCGTCGTAGCGGATGCCGGTCTGTGCACGCAGCTCCTTCAGGCAGTCGCGGCTGTATTCGGCAAGCCGAACCATCCGTCCCTTGTTGATCTCGTAACGCGCCGCAGTGCAATTGCGCAGCATCGCGAGCCCCCAGCGGACCAGCCCGAGATCGATGTTCGGCCGGATCACGAGCGGCCGGTGCCGCATCAGCAGCCACTTGATCGCCTTGATCGGCACGCCGGGGCCGGCCCAGGGGGCCGAGTAACCGGGAGAGACCTCGCCCGCGTTGCCGTAGCTGGTTTCGAGCGCCGCCGCCGGCTGGCGGTCGATGACCGTGACTTCGTGTCCAGCCAGCGCGAGCTGGTAGGCGCACGTGACGCCAATGACCCCGCTGCCGAGAACCAACACCTTCATCCACTGCTCCTGGGCCGATCGGGCCGTGGCGCGCAGTGTATCGGCGTGTTCCCTGCGGGCGGCTTACGGGAGAGCTGAGGCGCTGAGCTCGAGCGCGCCGAACATCTCGCGCACCGGGCGCGTTTCGGGCAGCACGTAGACGACGCCGCGTCGCTTGCCGAGGGTGGCGGCGACGATGCGCTCGTAGAACTCGACCGGCACGACGACGCAGCCGTACGAAATGCGGCGCTCGGCCGAGATTTGCGAGCCCAGCCGCTCGCCGCGCCGCTCGACGGCAGGCGCCGGGCGCAGGCGGTGGATCGCGAGAGAGGCTTCGTAGTCGACCCAGACGATGTCTTCGCCCTTGTCGTTGTGCCCCGGCTCGGTGTTGAAACGCCCGGCCGGCGTCGTGCGCTCGCCCGGAAGCAGGCTGCTCGGGCTGCGCCGTGCGATGTCCGGCGCCGACAGGTCGCCGGGCGCGAGGCCGATCAATACCGGCGAGACGCCGAGCACCCCGCCCTGGGCGTCGAACACGTAGATGCGTGCATCGCGCTTGTCGACGATCGCGAACGGCTGGCCCTGGTGGTCACCGCTCTCCAGCACCCAGTTCACCGCGTAACGCGCATCGTCCGACGCTCGTTCGCCGACCAGCTCGGCGCCACCGCTTGCGGCCTGGCAGACCGCCCCACACAGACTCAAGAAAGCCGCGGCGCACAGCGCCTTGCCACGACGAACCATCTCGCCAATCCCTCACCGAAGACATCCCGACTTGGCCGGCGTGTCCGCGGGCAAGCAGCGAAACGAATTGTCGCGGATCGATACCGCGCGATGGGCAAATCCCCGGCGTCGTGACCGGGCTTCGGTTACAGCTCAGCGCGTCTTTCGTGACGGATTGGCGAGTTTCGAGCGACGGTGTACTTGGGAAACACTTCGGCCAGCGACTTGCGCTCGGGCAGCACGTAGACGACCGCCGGCGAGGCGCCGAGCATCGGCTTCATCACCGCGTCGAAAAATGCAACCGGGATGTTGATGCAGCCGTACGAGATGCGCCGGTCCTCGGCGGCGCCGTTGGCGAGGCGTTCGAGGCGGTGCTCTTTCGGATCGACGATGCGTACGCGGTGCATCGAAACGGCCGCGCCGTAGTCGACCCAGATCACTTCTTCGCCGGAGGCGTTGCGCCCCGGGTGGCTGACAAAGCGGCCGGCCGGCGTGGTCTTTTCTTCGGGCCGGACCTGGTCCATCGGACGCTGGCCGATGCCGGCGACCGAGTCGTCGCCGGGCGCCGCGCCGAGCAGCACGCGGCTGCCGCCGACGAGACGGGCGTCGGCGTCGAATACGTAAAGCTGCGCGGCACGTTTGTCGAGGATGGCAAACGCCAGGCGTTGGTTGTCGCGCGAGGTCGCAACCCAGTCGGCGATGTCGCGGGCATCGGCACCCGGCTGGGTGTCGCCGAACTCGGCGCTGCGAGGGGTGGCAGGTTCGGCGCTCGCCAGCGCAGGCAGCGCGGACGGCGCACCGCGGGACACCAAGCGGCTCGTCGCCGAGCCGCTTGGTTGCAGCGTCACGGCAAGCACCGCGATGCCGATCAAGACGCCCTGCTTCAGGCCGGCGCACAGGCCGGCCCGGTCAGCGAGGAGATCGGCGACCTTCACGGTGCAACACGCATGACGCCACGAGCGCGATCAGTTGCGGTCGGCCTTGGGTGCCGGCTCGCTCGACGGCGCGGCGCTCGAATCGGTCGAGCTCGGTGCGGTACTCGAGCTGCTCGATGGCGTGCTCGACATCGACGGGGACGGCGACGAGCTCTGCGGCGTCGTGCTCGGATCGGTCGTGGTCGCGCCCGGGGCGGCCGTCGGATTCTGCTTCTGCTCGGTCGCCGGTGCGCCTTGCGTCGGCGTCGAACTGCTGTCGGTGGTCTGCGCATACGCAAAGCTGATCGCGCCGACGATCGTCGCGGCGGCGACCGCTGTGGTCAAAGTCTTCGAAGCTGTCATATCGATACTCCTTCGTGGTCAGAGCCCGTAGGCCGTCGGGTGGGTGGAGGGCCGGCCTCTTGTCGTGATGACCAGCTGGCTCTAGGTTAGGAGTGGCTCGCATCGCCTGGAGTCGGTCATCGGCGGCAGGCTCTGTAGGACAAGCACGGTCACGAAATGCTACGAAAATGGCGTTACCGACCAAGGAGCTCCATGCCTTTCGTTCCCAACTACGTGGCCCCGGCCAGCTTCACCGATCCGGCCGCTGCGCTGGCCCAGGTGCGTGCGATTTACGACGGCAGCATCGCGCACCTGCGCGCGGCACTGGGCGATTTCGTCGCGGGGGGCGCTCACACGGCGCGGGTGCGCGCGTGCTACCCGTTCGTGCGGGTCCACACCGACACCGTTGCGCGCGCCGACTCGCGCCTGAGTTACGGCTTCGTGGCCGGGCCGGGCACTTACGAAACGACGCTGACCCGGCCCGACCTGTTCTCGAACTATTACCTCGAGCAGTTCCGCCTGCTGCTGAAGAACCACCACATCTCGCTCGAGGTGGGCACCAGTGCACAGCCGATCCCGGTGCACTTCTCGTTTGCCGAGAACGACCACATCGAAGGCAACCTCAGTGCCGAACGCCGGCTGTTGATGCGCGACCTGTTCGACCTGCCCGACCTGAACGCGATGGACGACGGCATCGCGAACGGCACGTTCGAGAGCGGCCCCGGCGAGCCGCACCCGCTGTCGCTGTTTACCGCGCCGCGGGTCGACTACTCGCTGCACCGGCTGCGCCACTACACGGGCACGGCGCCCGAACATTTCCAGAACTTCGTGCTGTTCACGAACTACCAGTTCTATATCGACGAGTTCGTGCGCCTTGGCCACGACACGATGAAGAGCAGCGCTGCCGCGCAGGACTACGTCGCGTTCGTCGAGCCGGGCAACGTGGTGACGCGCCGCAACGGCCTCGCCCCCGAACCTGGCGACGAGCTCGGCGCGCCGCCGCCGCGTCTGCCGCAAATGCCGGCCTACCATCTGGTGCGCGCCGACGGCAGCGGGATCACGATGGTCAACATCGGCGTCGGCCCGGCGAATGCGAAGACGATCACCGACCACATCGCCGTGCTGCGCCCGCATGCGTGGATCATGCTCGGCCACTGCGCCGGGTTGCGCAACACGCAGCAGCTCGGCGACTACGTGCTCGCCCACGGCTATGTGCGCGAGGACCACGTGCTCGACGAGGAACTGCCGCTGTGGGTGCCGATCCCGGCCCTCGCCGAGGTGCAGGTGGCGCTCGAATCGGCGGTCGAGGAGATCACGCAGCTGAAGGGCTACGAGCTCAAGCGCATCATGCGCACCGGCACCGTCGCCTCGACCGACAACCGCAACTGGGAGCTGCTGCCCTCGCACCACGCGGCGAGCACTCCGGAGCGCCGCTTCAGCCAGAGCCGCGCGATCGCGCTCGACATGGAGAGTGCCACGATCGCCGCGAACGGCTTCCGCTTCCGGGTGCCGTACGGCACGCTGCTGTGCGTGAGCGACAAGCCGCTGCACGGCGAGATCAAGCTGCCCGGCATGGCAAATCACTTCTATCGCGAACGTGTCGACCAGCACCTGCGGATCGGCATCCGCGCGATCGAGCGGCTGCGCGAAGCCGGCGTCGACCAGTTGCACAGCCGCAAGCTCAGGAGCTTTGCGGAAGTGGCGTTCCAGTAGCGGCGTCGGCGGAGGCGCCGAGGTCGCTCGAGGGAGCGCGCTGCGGGCGCAGCCGGGCGAACCCGGCGGCGAGGAAGAACGGCAGCGCGAGCACCATGCACCAGCCAGGTCCCCCGACGTGGCGCCACCACAGGAGCTCCTGCAGCGTCGAGGGCAGGTTCGGCGGGTACAGCAGGCCGAACAGCAGAATCGCGGTGCCGACCCAGGCTGGCCAGCGCGGCACGCCGGCTTTCGGGAAACACAGCAGCACGGCCATCGGCACGAATGTCATCAGCAACAGGCTGGCATGGCGCGGATTGGTCTGAGGGCTGAACGCCAGGTCCAGCGCGATCAGTGCGGCCCATTCGAGCACGATCAACGCCCGCCACGGCTGGGCACTCTGTCGGGCGGCGCTCGGCCAGACCAGCAGCGGCATCTCCACGCGCCGGTAGATCCGCCACAGCCCGAGCGCGGTGGCCGCCGCGATGCCTGCAACAACTGCCGGCCCCACCGCACGCGGCGCATCGGCGAACAGTCTCGAGATGCCGCTCGTGATCGAGATGCTGTGGCCGACGCCGATCGGGTCGATGTTCGCCGGTGGAATGCCGGGCGTCGGGATGCCGAACAGATGCGCCATGCCCGACAAGGCTTGGGCCCAGTACTGCAGGTTCGTGCTCCAGCCGGCCACCAGCGCCGGCGCAAGCGCAAACGCGACGATGCCGATACAGAACCAGCCGGCGGCGACGAAGCGGCGACGAAGCAGCAGATAAGGCAGGAACACGATCGGCAGGTACTTGATGTCGAACGCCAGCCCGAGCAACAGGCCCGCCAGGCGCGGCCGGCTGTCGAGGAAGCGCAGCGCGAGCACGAGGGCGGACATCAGCAGGATGTTGGTCTGCCACATCTGGAACTCGCTGCGCAGCTTGGTCGCCGCGAACAGCGTGGCCAACGCTGCGACGGCAGCGACGCGCGCAGGCGTCGATTCGACGTCCAGACGGCGCAGTGTCTCGCCTGCCATCACCCAGGCGCACATCAGGCCGAGGCCGAGATTGACGACGAGCATGATCCACGCTGCGGTCTGCACCGAAAACGCGGTCAGCGGCATGAACAGGAACGCGAGCAGCGGCGGGTAGATATAGCCGCGCACGCCCGATGCGTACAGATCGGTGCCGTCGCGAAGGGCACGAGCCCCGTGATAGAAGTGTTCGAAGTCACCGCAGCCGGTGACGAACACGCTCGCAAAGCCGCTGTAGGGGGTGCCGCCGATGCGGTGCGACACGACGACCCAGAACCACGCATAGATCGCCAGCAGGGTCAGCAGCGAGAGCGGCAACAGTCCGGGCAGAAGGCGACTGGTCTTCACAACGCGGAGATTTAATGCTGACTGTTGCAAAAAAGTTGCCCGCCCGGATTTTAGGCAGATGATGCCCGATTGCCCAGGGCCGTCCGATCCCTTACTCTGTGATGAACTGGACGGTCCAGCCCCGGGCGCGGGACACAGCGCCGAGGAGAGCTTCATGGCGTCAACGCCGTCGCAAGCCGCGACCCAGAACATCCGTACGCTGGCGCTCGTGGGGCAGACCGGATCGGGCAAGACCAGCCTGGCCGAAGCGCTGTTGTTCAAGGCGGGCGCGATCGGCGCGCCGGGCAGCCTCGAGCGCGGCACGACCGTCAGCGACTTCGACCCGATGGAGCGGCGAGCCCAGCATTCGCTGAACGCGGCAGTCGTGCACTTCAACCACCACGACACCCGCATCCACCTGATCGACACGCCCGGCTACAGCGACTTCGTCGGTCAATCGATGACGGCGCTCGAGGCGGTCGAGACGGCGGCCGTCGTGATCAGCGCGAGCACCGGCATCGAGATGATGAGCGCGCGCATGATGGACTGGGCCGCGAAGCGCCGCCTGGACCGCGTGATCGTCGTCAACAAGATCGACGTGGGCGGCGACTTTGCTGCGCTCGTGCAGCAGATCCAGGCGACCTTCGGCAAGGAGTGCCTGCCGCTGAATCTGCCGGCGGCCGGCGGCACGAAGGTTGTCGACTGCTTCTTCAACACGAGCGGCGACGCGGACTTCTCGAGCGTCGAGGCGGCGCACCGGGCGCTGGTCGAACAGGTGGTCGAGGTCGACCCCGATTTCGTCGAGCGTTACCTGAACGACGGCGACGTCGATCCGCGCGAGTTGCATGCGCCGCTCGAAGAGGCGCTGCGCCAGGGGCACCTGATCCCCATCTGCTTCGTCTCGTCGCGCAACGGCGCCGGCGTGGCCGAGCTGCTCGACGTGATCGAGCTGCTGCTGCCCAATCCGGCGGAAGGCAACCCGCCCCAGTTCTTCAAGGGTGAAGGCGCGGATGCCAAGGAGCTGCATGCCGAGCCCGATCCGGCGAAGCACGTGATCGCGCACGTGTTCAAGGTCACGGTCGACCCGTACGTCGGCAAGATGGGCATCTTCCGCATCCACCAGGGCACGGTCACGCGCGACAGCCAGCTCTACATCGGCGACGGGCGCAAGCCGTTCAAGGTGGGCCATCTCTTCATGCTGAAGGGCAAGGACCACGTGGAGGTCGTGTGCGGCGTGCCGGGCGACGTCTGCGCGGTCGCGAAGGTCGACGAGATGCACTTCGACGCGGTGCTGCACGATGCCGCCGAGGACGACCACCTGCACCTGCAGCCGCTCGAGTTCCCGGTGCCGGTGCACGGCCTCGCGATCGAGCCGAAGCGGCGCGGCGACGAGCAGCGCATGTGGGAGATCCTGCAGAAGCTCGTCGACGAAGACCCGTGCCTGAAGGTCGAGCACGTCAGCACGACCAACGAGACCGTGGTCTACGGCCTCGGCGAGCTGCACCTGCGTACCTTGCTGGAGCGCATGAACGACATCTACAAGTGCGAGGTCAACACGCGGCCGCCGCGCATCGCGTACCGCGAGACGATCACGGCGCCGGCGGAGGGCCACCATCGGCACAAGAAACAGAGCGGCGGCGCCGGCCAGTTCGGAGAGGTGTACCTGCGCATCGAACCGCTCGCGCGCGGGGCCGGCTTCGAGTTCGTCGATCAGGTGAAGGGCGGGACGATCCCCGGCCAGTTCATCCCGGCGATAGAAAAGGGCATCCGCCAGGTGCTCGACACCGGCGTGATCGCCGGGCACCCGGTCAAGGACGTGCGGGTCATCGTCTACGACGGCAAGGCGCACTCGGTCGACTCGAAGGACATCGCGTTCGCGACCGCCGGCCGCAAGGCCTTCATCGACGCGGTCAAGAAGGCCGCGCCGATCGTGCTCGAGCCGATCGTGAAGGTCGAGATCACGGCGCCCGATGCCAGCATGGGCGACATCACCGGCGACCTGTCATCCAAGCGCGGCCAGGTCAACGCGACCCATGCGCTGCTGGGCGGCGGCATGACGGTCAGCGGAATGGTGCCGCTGTCGGAGCTGAACGGCTATCAGGCGCGCCTGAACGGGATGACCGGCGGCCAGGGCCGCTACACGCTCGAGCTGAGCCACTACGAGGCCGTGCCGGCCTCGGTGCAGCAGCAGCTGATGGGGCAGTACCAGGCCAAGGACGAGGACTGACGGCTCAGGCGACACGCGGGCGCACGAGCGCCGCACAGCGCTTCGCGCGATCGCGCGCCAGGTCCGTGTCGACATCGTGGGCGAGCGCAACGCCCATGCGCCGTTTCACGAAGCTCTCGGGCTTGCCGAACAGCCGAAGCTCGGTCTGCGGAATTCGCAGCGCCTCGGCCACGCCGTCGAAAACGACGCCCGCCGCATCGACGCCGCCATAGATCACCGCGCTCGCGCCCGGGCTCTTCAGCGCCGTGTCGACAGGCAGCCCGAGCACGGCGCGCGCATGCAGCTCGAACTCGTTCTGCCACTGCGTGACCATGGTGACCATGCCGGTGTCGTGCGGGCGTGGCGAGACTTCGCTGAACCAGACCTCGTCGCCCTTCACGAACAGCTCGACGCCGAACAGTCCGAGCCCCTGCGAACGCCCGGCCCCGCCGGGAACGACGCCGAGGTTGTCGGTGACCGCTTTCGCGATCTCGCGCGAACGCTGCAGTGCACGCGCCGACATCGCATGCGGCTGCCAGCTCTCGACATAGTCGCCGCTGACCTGCACGTGGCCGATCGGCTCGCAGAAGCGCGTCTGCACCGTGCCGTCCGATCCCAGCGCGCGGACCGTGAGCTGCGTGATCTCGTAGTCGAAGTCGATGAAGCCTTCGACGATCACGCGACCGTGGCTGACGCGGCCGCCGGCCATCGCGTAGTCCCACGCGCGCTGCACGTCCTGCGGGCCGTCGATCTTGCTCTGGCCCTTGCCCGAGCTGCTCATCACCGGCTTGACGATGCACGGGTAGCCCACCGTCGAATCGATCGCCGCCTGCAGCTCGGCGAGCGAGTCGGCGAAAACGTACGGGCTGGTCGGCAGCTTCAGCGTTTCGGCGGCGAGCCGGCGAATGCCTTCGCGGTCCATCGTCAGACGCGCCGCGCGCGCGGTCGGCACGACGCGAACGATGCCGGCGGCCTCGAGCTCCTCGAGCATCGGCGTCGCGATCGCTTCGATCTCGGGCACGACCCAGTCGGGCCGCTCGGCCTCGATCAGCGCCTTCAGCTGCTGCGGGTCGCTCATCGTGATCGTTCGAGCATGGTGCGCGACCTGCTGGCCGGGTGCGTTGTCGTAGCGATCGACGGCGATCGTCTCGACACCGAGTCGCTGCAGCGCGATCAGCACCTCCTTGCCGAGTTCGCCGCTGCCGAGCAGCATGACCTTCGTGGCGTGAGATGAGCGAGGGGTTCCGAGCGTTGTCATGGTGAGGGTGTGGCAGTGACCGATGTCTCGATTGTCGCCAACTGCAAGCGACAGGCGCCGCCAGCAGGTCAACCAAGATTTATCATATGGGTCATGAACTCCGGCTCGCGCGACGTTGCGCAGATTCGCCACGACAACGCGCTGCTCCTCTTTGACGAGTTCGTTCGAGCGACCGTCAAACATCCGGATGCCGCGACACTGCGCGGCCTGGAAGGCCGTTTTGCCGAGCGGCTGCAGATTCAGCCGAGCTACTGGAGCCAGATCAAGAGCCGCTCGCGCCAGATCGGCGAGCGCCTGGCGCGCCAGTTCGAGAGCCTGAGCCACAAGCCGATGCTCTGGATGGACCAGCCCCACGGCGCAGCCGACTGGACCGACGCACCTGTACGCAACGGCGCCACGACGCCCGGCGCGCCGCCTGCCGTGAGTGAAGACAACCGCAACGTCCCGCAAGACGACGATGAGCGTTTCATCGTCGGGTTGGTGCTGACCTACTACCGGCGCCACCCGCAACGTGCCAAGACCCGGCTGCTCGATCTGCTCGGCGAAGTGCTGACGCCGGCGCCCGCGCCGCCGGCGCCCACCGCGGCAAAGCGCAGCGATGACAAGCGGCGCGGCGTCGACGACGACCGCGCGCTCTGGAACCAGACCCAGGCCGCTGTGGCGCCGCTGAAACGAAA
>Ga0075366_10000774_pt1 | contig 15232 bp, 11 predicted proteins | sample EndMethybrTD3031_FD_72351 | JGI IMG/M metagenome (GOLD analysis project Ga0075366, IMG submission 72351) | Populus endosphere microbial communities from Tennessee, USA - Endosphere MetaG P. TD hybrid TD303-1 | ecosystem: Host-associated > Plants > Roots > Endosphere | place: USA: Tennessee...
AGCCAAGGGCTATTTTTTGGCTGCGCGTTTGCGAACGAATTTTTTACGCGCTGGGGCCTCATCGAGGAGCTTTTTGCATTCTTCTTCGGTAAGCTTGGCTGGTTCCACATCTTTAGGGATCTTGGCATTCTTTTTGCCATCGGTAATGTATGGCCCATATGGCCCGTTAACTACCTTAATACCATTGTCGAATTCCTTAATGTACTTATTAGCCTCTTTGGTGAGCTTTTCAGCGTACAGCTGCTTGGCATCTTCGAGAGTGATGCTAAATGGATCGTGAGGCTTAATGCTAACGTATAGTTTGCCAATTTGAATATAAGGACCAAAACGGCCAATATTCGCCTTTATGTCTTCCCCTGCTTCGGTTTTACCGACAATGCGCGGCAGCTCAAACATAGTCAGAGCTTGCTCGAGGGTTACATCTTCGAGCTTTACTCCATCTGGCAATGGAGCAAAAGCGGGCTTTTCTTCGTCTTCGGTGGCTCCACGTTGGAGCATAGGGCCGTAGCGCCCAAAACGCGCCAGAACAGGCTTTTTGGTTTTGGGATCAATACCAAGCTCGCGGGCCTGGCTGACCTCGCTGCGTGAGATGCCACCAGCGGCATCTATGAGCGGTCGGAAGTCTTTATAAAATTCACCAATCATGGTGTTCCAGGCTTCTTTGCCTTCGGCAACTTTGTCGAACTCATTCTCTACTTTGGCTGTAAAGTCGTAGTCTACAATATTTGGGAAGTATTTAACCAAGAAGTCGGTGGTTACCTCGGCTAAATGGGTTGGTATGAGCTTATTGCGGTCAGCACCGGTAATTTCTGTTGTTTCTTGCTCGGTTATTGCTCCGTTAACAAGGCTGAGGGCCTGAATAGTGCGCTCTTTGCCTTCAAGATCGCTCTTTTCGATGTAGTCACGGGCTTGGATGGTCGAAATGGTTGGTGCATATGTACTCGGGCGGCCAATGCCAAGTTCTTCGAGCTTTTTAACTAATGCTGCTTCGGAATAGCGTGCAGGGGGTCGACTAAAGGTTTCGGTAGCTGTCATGTTGTCGAGCGTGAGCTTTTGGCCCTTTTCAACTGGCGGAAGGAGTGTGTCATCTTTAATTCCACCATAGACTTTCATAAAACCGTCAAAACGGAGTACTTCGCCTTTGGCCACCAAGAGCTCTTCCCTGTTTGATAGAGTTATAGTAACTTCGGTCTTCTCTGTTTGGGCTGGTGACATTTGACTGGCTAACGCGCGTTGCCAAATAAGTTGATAGAGCTTTTTTTGCTGTGCATCGGCGCCAGCATCAAGGCTATTAAAATCGGTAGGACGAATAGCTTCGTGGGCTTCTTGAGCGCTTTGGTTTTTGGTTTTGTACTGTCGTACTTGGTGGTACTGATCGCCATATTTGCCTTTAATAAAGGCTTCGGCGGCACCAATTGCTTGGCCGGATAGGATGGTGCTGTCGGTACGCATGTAGGTGATCTTACCTTCTTCGTACAATCGCTGGGCAAGTGTCATGGTTTGCTTAACGCTAAAACCAAGACGGCGCGAGGCTTCTTGCTGCAGAGTACTGGTAGTGAATGGCGCACCAGGGTTGCGCGTTCCGGGCTTTGTGGCAATGTCAGTAACTTCAAAAAGAGCTTCTGATGCAGCTTGTAAGAAAGTGCGAGCATCGTCTTTGGTACTGAACTTGGTGCCAAGTTCTGCTTTGAGCTCTTGGCCGTCAATAATAAAGACGGCTATTACTTTATAGCTGCTCTCGGGAGTAAATTCGCGAATTTCACGTTCACGTTCGGTAATAATGCGTACAGCTACCGACTGCACACGGCCGGCACTGAGGCCAGTACGGACCTTTTTCCAGAGCACAGGACTTAGCTCGTAACCTACCAAGCGATCAAGCACACGGCGAGCTTGCTGTGCATCTACCAGCTTAAGATCTACGGTGCGGGGGGTTTTTATAGCGTTTTCAATAGCTGGCTTAGTAATTTCGTGAAAAACAATGCGTTTAGTCTTTGCAGGGTCAAGCTTAAGAGCCTGCGTTAAATGCCAGGCAATGGCCTCCCCTTCGCGGTCTTCATCGCTTGCGAGCCAGACGTCCTGGGCTTCTTTAGCGGCCTTGCGGAGTTCGGATACGACCTTTTTCTTGTCGGCATTAATTTCGTAGGTTGGCTCAAAGCCATTATCGATGTCGATATTAATACCTTTTTTAGGTAAATCACGAATATGACCGAAGCTACTCTTAACAGTGTAATCTTTGCCAAGATATTTTTCGATGGTTTTGGCCTTGGCGGGGCTCTCTACGATGACTAAATTTTTGCTCATGCTTATGTTGTCTAGATTATATGGTAAGTACCTTTTAATGCAAATGTAAGTGACGATCGCTGATTTTTACATATATTGCGCTGTAATGCAAATATAAATTATATACGTGACCACATTGCATTGCCTAATGGACGAATAGCGCCTTCTATTTCGAGCATAGTAAGTGCTTGCTGAAAATCTTCGGTCGTTAGCTGACTTTGCTGCTTAAGTTGCTGGCTAGACAACGTGCCCTGTTCGAGGAGAGTGAGCAGTGATTGCTGCCTAGGGTCATTGCTGACTGGCTGCGTATGATTAGCGGGCTGTATTCCGAGCAGATTCAGTACATCTGTGCTGCTGGTGACTGGCGTAGCGCCACTTTTAATAAGATTGTTAGTACCCACTGAGCCAGGACTGGTAATGTTGCCCGGTACGGCGAGTACATCCTTTCCTTGTTCTAGCGCAAAGCGAACCGTATGAAAGGTGCCACTTTTTTCGACAGCTTCGGTTACTAGCAGTATGTGGGCCAGCCCTGCTACTACGCGATTGCGAGCAATGAAGCTATTCTTATATATGCGCGTACCCTCTGGATGTTCGCTAATGAGCGCTCCGCCCTGTTTGATGATTTGTGCTGCTAAATATTGATGAGCGGCCGGATATATCGTGTCGAGGCCAGCTGGAAGTACGGCAATGGTAAGGCCATTTTGCTCTAGTGCGGCTCGGTGTGCCACACTGTCAACACCATAAGCGAGCCCGCTCACTATTACTACACCAGCTTGCGCTAGCTCGCGTGCAAGTCGGTGTGTTATTTCTTTGCCATAAGGACTAATCTTGCGGCTGCCTATAATAGCAACGCGTGGTTTTTTCAGCAAGGCCTGCCATTGCCTGCTCTGTATGTATATACACGATGGAATCGGGGTTATATGTTGTAAATCTATCGGAAAATCTAGACTGGTGTTCGTTATTTTTTGTATACTTTGATTAAGCATCAGTTGAACCTTTCATTTTCGCGAAAATAGTGGCATAACTTCCCTGTTATGGCAAGAATACGCTTACGCTAAAAATGGTTATGCTTTTAATTGGTAAAATAGTCAAAAATATGCAAAAGTATTGACACTAAGTCATGTTTCTGCTATTATTGCAACTTGTAAGCATCAGATAGATGTATTACGCACCTTATATCCCCCATTTTCTAACAATTGTTAGATTGCTCTAGAACGTGCCATTACAAAAGTTGTTACCCTCCACTTAGTCTTCGGCGCTTGTCTCCAAATTTGAGACAGATACGCGTTATAGAGCAGACTAACCCCTTTAAGCACCTCATCTACCTCGGTAGCTGGGGCGACCTAATCAAGAGTGAGTCCTCAAAGATGGTCCTCTGCGACCGGCACGCCGCTTTATGGAGTTTTGGCGCGCGATGCTTCACTCAGGTGGGCTTGAAGGGTCGGATCCTTCGGGATTCTTCCGGGGAGGTTAGCAATAACGTCCCCATAAATTGGCCTATGAGCGGTGCCCACCCCCTCTCGTAGGCCTTTTTATATGGTTAAACACCCTCAAAATGAGGGTGTTTTTGTGTTTTAAGCTTATGCTACTATCAAATGATGAGCACACCTGAAAGTCCTGTAGATCTATCTGTTGCAGAAGCGATAGTCCCCTCTAATGAGATACTAGGCGCTATTGCCTATAGTCAGTCGCCTGAGGCTCTACGTCCGGGTCTTACTATGTGGGCTGCTGTGTGTCCACCAAAGGTAGCCAAAGAGTACATGACCAATCTCGTAATGGTTGACGGGGGCTTTAGCCAAATGCTCCAAAGTCCTGAGACTGTCGACTATGAATTGTCGGCCATGACCCTGGCCCAATCAAGGTACGCGCTTGATGCCGATCGCTTATTAGTGCGCCTGAATGTTGCTTTAGGTGCACAGTTGATGGGCGAAGAGGCTGAGGCCTTTTTTGAGGCCTTTGACAAGGATCGTGACGAGGGATCACCTTTAACGTTGGACCAAGTTGCTGCAACTATGGATGCCCTAGGTGGATATGATTGCGTAGGGGAAAGTCTCAAGAAGTTTCGAAGTGATCGCCAAGCCCGTATTGATACACTGGGCACTTGGATTGGCGTAGCTACTCTTGATCAATTTATGACGCTTTTTGGTACAGAAGCTTTATTGCAAGTGCCACCTGATGAGCAGGATGTGGTAAGGTCACTTGTACGGCATTTGCAGACGACCTCTATGAATGAAAAAAATCGCTTGGTAGATGCAATTGACAGCGATAATTATGCTTCCAAGGGTTCGCAGCTGGCCCGCGCCATTGCTAATATTGACAGTGCCTTAGGGTGCGTTATGCTTCATGAGGACTGGAGGGCTTTTACAAGCCCTAAGACACAAGCGGTTATCGAGCGAGTGCTTGACTGGCGTCAAGGCTATGCCAGGATTCAGGAGCAAAAACGCATTGGACAGACTTTTGTTGCGGAGCTCGAGCTGGATCGGCAGGTGCAAACGAACAAGCGAAATGAAAAAGCCATACAAGCGATTCAAGCAGAGAGTGCAGACTTTATTGCCCAGCACACGCGAATGATAGAGGCATTTGCGCCCCTAAGTGGCAAAAAATTACGCGCGTCTAAATATTGGGGTTTATTTAGCGCTTTGACTGGCCATGCACCGGTGAAGGATGCGCCAACCCTTAAGCCGGCTTTGGATAAAATCACCGCAAGCGAATGGATTGGCAGTCTTGAAGGCTTACGGGTACTAACTTTAAACAAAGATGATACTGCTATTCATCAGGATTACGACAAGCTCTTAGAGGACGAGCGAAGCGTGCTGGAGGAGTTCCGCCTCCGAGCCTCTGCACTGCAGCGACACGGGCGCCGAGTACAGGCTTCACCGTCTAAGGCACTTGCCTCACGATTTGCTGAACTTGGTAGTCACTGGGCGGTTTTAGAGCGGCTTTTACATGCAAACCTAGACGCCGACAGCTTTGAGGCTTTTGAGCGCCTGGCTTTGCTTCTCCAGGCCTCAGATGATAAATGATCGGGTTTCTACGAGAAGGCTGTTACTAAAACAAAACTCGCTGAGGATGGCGTCGGTTTCGCGCAGCATATTATTTAACTGAGCTTGCTGGTCTTTGCTAAAGCGCGCTAGTACAAAATCTTTGCTGTCCATTTGTTGATGCGTTTTAGGGCCAATACCAATGCGTACACGGCCGTATTGCTCGCCAATGTGCTGCGTGACTGATTTTATACCATTATGCCCTGCAGCTGAGCCGCCAATGCGCGTGCGAATATTGCCGAAGTCAATATCAAGTTCGTCATATACAACAACGGTATGATCTGCGCCAATTTTATAAAACGAAGAAGCTGCTTGCACGGCTTCCCCGCTGAGGTTCATAAAAGTTGTGGGTTTAATAAGAATAACACGGGTGTCGCCCACTGTCTTAGAAGTAAGATGACACTTAAGATCTTTTTTGACCATCCACTGCGGGAAGTCATTGGTTTTAGCAAAATGGTCTATAACGTCGAATCCGATGTTATGCCGAGTGCCGGTATACTCGTCGCCAATGTTGCCAAGACCTACGATCAAGACAGTCTTGTTTTGACCGAGTGTGTAGTACTGCATTGCCTCACCTGCCTGAGGACGATTTTGGAATAATGACATACTGGTAAGTATACGGCTGACTCTAGGGGTGGACAAGCCCTAGCGCACAGGCGCACAAAACACAGGAGTAACGAGATGGACGTTCGCCGCTATTTGGGCCAAGTCAGGACCTCGCCCTAGGCGGCAAAGTTTTGGCGAGATGGCGTAGAGGTTTTACTTGCGTACTTCTTTGGTGGGGCTGTTGCCGTGCTTGTGCGTTTCGTGCTTTTCGATAAACCAAAGCTGTAACGCAGTACCCTCAAAATTGTATCGCTCACGCAAATTGCGTTCGAGATAGCGCTTGTAGCTCCAGTGGAGGAACTTAGTATGTGAACCAAAGACCTTGAAGGCTGGGATGGGATTGTCATCTTCTTGGATCATGTAGTTAAGCTTTGGGGCACGGTTTTTAAGGCCGGCTGGCGGGTGCTTGTCGACCATTTCGCGAAGCCAACGGTTAAGTTCGGGAGTTTTAATACGAGTTGCGCGGTGTTCATCGATTGATAATACGAGATCAAAGATCTTAGAAACGTTTTGCCCAGTAACAGCACTGGTAAAAATAAGTGGAGCCCAAGGCACAAAGTCGTAGGTGTGGGCGATGCGCGGCGCTAAAGCGTCACGAGTAAAGGCGTCCTTACCTTCTACAGAGTCCCATTTACTTACGATTAAGATGAGGCCCTTACCTGCTTCTTTAATAAGGCCGGCAATTTTTTGATCGAGGCCAACGTTGAGTTCGTTAGCGTCCATAAGGAGTAAACAGACGTCAGCCTGTTCGATGGCGGCTAGTGAGCGAATAACACTAAATTTTTCGATGCCGTGTTCGATCTTGCCTGCTCGGCGAATACCAGCAGTGTCCATAATTTCAATTTCGCGGCCTTCGTAGCGCACAACTGCGCGGTTGATGTCGCGAGTAGTACCAGCGCGGTCAGCAACAACAGCCTGTTGTTTTTTAGCTAAGGTATTGAAAAGCTGTGATTTGCCGACATTTGGGCGCCCCAGGAGAGCGATGCGTAAACGGTTGTCGTCTTCGGTAGCCGTAGCCTTAGGGATATACTCAATTAGCGTATCGAGGAGGTCGCTAATGCCTCTGCCGTGCGTGGTGCTGGTATGGATGATCGGCTTGATGCCTAGACGCTCAAACGCCTGTAGGTCGGCTTTGCGCGCCTTGTCGATTTTGTTAACAACTAAAAAGACTGGCTTGCGGCTCTTGAGGGCCATTTTGGCAACGCGGCGATCTTCTTCGGTGATTGGTATGTCGGCTTCTACAAGCACCCAGATAACATCAGCACTATCTGTTGCCTGTTGAATTTGTTCTTGAATAGTAAACTCAAAGTCGTCTTCGGCATCTTTGATGCCGGCTGTATCAACCATCCAAAAGTCTTGGTCGTTCCAGTGAGCTTTAGCAAAGATGCTGTCGCGGGTAGTACCAGCTTCGCGGGCAACGATGGCTTCACGGCGTTTAAGGATGGCATTAAAAAGACTGGACTTGCCAACATTGGCACGCCCAACAATAGCTACGATAGGTAATTTTTTTGAAGACATTACCCCCTATTATAACAGGTGTCGTATATTTGACAATTTAAAACTTTAATGTTGTCGATTTGAATGGTTGACGCTTATGGCTAGTCGGTGTACTCTGAGGCCTTATGGAAAGAAAACTTATTATCGCAAACGGTTCTCAAGAAGTGTCTATTGATGCATTAAGCCAAGCAATTCCAACCCAAGGCAGTATGCAAGCTTCTGAAGCTGTCCCGCAAGATCCGGCGGCAAAGGGTGCTGATATTATAAAGCGCCCATTGCCTGGTGCTTTATTGCCTGTAAGCGGTCCTTATGTTTTAAGGTCCGATGGCTCAACCGTACCTGGTACGCTTGAGCAGCGCCCTGCGCGTGCTTGGGGCGACACTTCCCCGGCGCATGTTCCAGCGCAAACAGGGGCTACATCTGAGCTGTCCGGTACGCATGCGCCGCAGCCAAGTATCCCTAGGCAGCGTTCTACTGAGCTTGGTATGGTGGCTGCCACTATAGGTGATGTTACGAAGTTTAGAGATGATTATGCAAGACATATGGCTGCTCACCGTGCCGGCGAACAGACCTATCTTTGGCAGCGCCTGAGGCATCGATTAGGCCAGGCTGACATGGCCCCTGTTATTAGTTGGAGCGAAGCAACTGACGGAACTCGTGGGGTTAAGGAGGTAAGCGCAATGTGGCAATTTGCTGTTGAGGAACAGCGTATGCCGAATGGCCGCATCTTGTCACCAACGACCACAAAAGTTATCGCTACTACCGCACTGGAGGGTCTTATCTCTCGAGCCGAACGCCGCACCGGTGATATATGGGGCGACGCCGACAAAGTTTTAGTTGCCGATGATGCGGGCAAAAAAGCCAAAGTTAAATCGCCTACGCTCTTTGGCGTTGAAGGTACTCCTACGCGCAGTATATTTGGCGCTCGCCGATATTCCTACGAGGCAGGTTCTGTAAGTGATGCTATCGGCTCGGCAATTCTTGATACCCGCAAGGTGCAAGTAGAAGCAGACGTTAGAAAGGTTGATAGCGAATCGGATAGCCAGATGCCAGAGACTTTGGTGAGTGCTGTTGTTGTGCGCCCCGAGCTTTCGCAGCCTGGCTCTAAGCTGACCGAACTAAAGCCACTCGATATCCTAAAGGGTGCCATAGCCTTGATTACTCGCCCCGGCACCAAACCTCCAACTCAAATACCTGTTGATGCTGTCAGGCACATTATCGATAATCATGAGATTGCTTCGTATAATCCACACCAACAAAACAGGTTACTGAGCCCACAATATAGTGAGCTAGAAGTGGCAATGCAGTTTATGCGCCCTAGTCAACAAACACCAGCTGAGCAGTAATATACTGCCTTGACTATAGAGAGATATACTTACCGGGTGCTAGATCGCCCGGTAAGTTGTATGTACCAAAATGAGTCCGATGCAATCTTTTGACCTCATATCCGAGGCTTTCGAAGGTGCGTCGGATTTGTCTATTTCGGCCCTCGTGCATTGTTACTATCCAATTGAGCTCATCGCCATCTTGTAGGCGTTCGAGCTCCAACTTACTTAAGCCATCTTCGAGGCTGATACCAAAATCGCTAATCATTTGTCGATGTAGAGGTGCCAATGGTTTATGAAGTCTGACATTGTAGATCTTTATTTTTTGGAATTTGGGGTGCGTGAGCTCGGCGGCTAAGTCGCCATCGTTGGTGAGCAGTAAAAGGCCCGAAGAGTTCTTGTCGAGCCGCCCAACGGGCTTTAGATGTCGAACTTCGGCTGGTAGTAGATCGTAGATAGTACGGCCACCCTGCCCGGTCCGACTCACGATATAGCCAACAGGCTTATTGAGCAAAATTGTTTGCATGGTAGTGGCCGGCGTGAGAACTTTGCCGTCTAGTGTGACTTGGTCGGTTTCTTGTACTTGTTGACCGGCTTGAGGATGTTGCCCGTTAACCAGCACGCGACCATCTTCGATAGCGCTGTCGGCTGACCGTCGTGAAAGACGAGTACTTTGAGCAATGTATTTATTGAGACGTACAGACATGCCTATAGTCTAACAGATCATAGAGCAATATTATTTGGGTCGTCTGGATTGAGGCTATTGGTTTGCTGCACGCCAGTACTACCACTTGGGGATATAACGTGCCCTGGCTGGTGCGGCGCGTTGCCACCAGGAGTGATTACTTCGTCGTTACTATGGCCGTCGTCATCCAGACTACTGATGCCTTCTCGGGCAAGGAGTTCAGAGAGGTCGGGCTTGGTTTGAATAGGTTCAACGGGTGGTTGAATGACTTTTTTGTGAGCAATTGATACATTGTCTTCTTTGCTTGCATTTGCTGTCTCGGTGGAGCCTGACTGTGGACTTGTTGGTAGGATAGAACTTGGGGTGGGGGTGGGGGTGGCAAGCTGCGGCTGTTCGTTTTGTGTCTGCTTCTCTTCTGCGACTGCGTCGGAAGTTGGAGCTGGGGCAATGTCAGGTGTTTGCTCGCTAGGGATGGATGCCTGGGGGGTTGGTTGAGGTGTAGGCGTTGACATGGGAGCTTCTTCGGGCGTGGTTGTGGCCGCTGACTGCCCTTGCTTACTAATAAAGTCTTCGATCTGAGCTTGCATAAGTGCCTGCTCTTCGGCCGCCGAACGAGCTCCCGTTGGCGCCGTGCTGGGCTCTGGGGCTTGGGTTGCCGGCGCTGATTCGACTACAGGAGTCGGTTCTGCATCTTGTGTGCTTTGTGCATCGGCTACTGTATTGGTATCTGTGCTCTGCTCTTCAGCAGGCTTTGGCGAGGTGAGGGTGTCCCCTGGATTACTGAGATCGAGGTCGGGCTCTAAGTCTGAACCGCTGCCGGCATCCGTACCTGAGTTTGCACGAGGCTGAGGCGTAACAATGGTAGGTATTTGTACATTATCTGATGCTTCAGTAGGTTTAGCGGGTGTCGACTGAGAAGGCTCAGCTACTGCTTGATCAGCAGGTGCTACTGAGTTAGCGGGAGCGGATTCAGGAGTTTCTGGTGCGGCCTGGTTTTGTGGCTTGTCGTCTAGAGTTGGTTCACGAGGGGTCTCTTCTTTAGTAGCTGCTGATTGCTTCGGGGCATCTTCGGCAACAAGTGTGGCAGATAGATTTTTCACTGCATCTTCGATGAGTTTATCGTCGACAACAGCATTGTCGTTGGACGGAGTTACATCTGCAACAGGCTTGTCTTTTGCTTGAGTTGGTTCAGGTGATACCGGGGCTGTTGGCTTAGGTGAAGAAGTAGACTCGGGAGTTTTAGCTGTCTCGGGTTCGGCTGGAGTTGCCGGAGTTGCCGGATTAGGATTTGGCTGCAACTCAGCAGGTGGACGAGGCGCTGGTGCCGGTGATTCGGGTGCCGCAGGTGCTGGTGTGGCGCTTGTGGCCTGCTGGGCCTTAGCGGCATCGGCCTGTTTATTTTGCTGTTGATCTGTATTGCCAGACTCACCAGGGTTAGGAGTGCTTGGCGGAGTGACTACGCTGGTGGATGGAGTCGTGCTTGCTTGCGGCTGTGGAGTACTTGTAGGAGCTGCGACTGGAGTTGCCGGCGCTGGTGCCGGTGTAGCAGTTGGTTCGAGCGCAGGACTGACTGGCTGACTTGGTGCAGGAGGTGTTGCTGGTTGAGAACTAGCTGTAGTAGGCGCAGGCTGCTTTGGTGGCTGTGCAATTGGATTAACTGGCATTGATATTACAGGTGCGGCAGCGGTCTCTGCTGGTGGCTGCGCGACGGGAATCTGGGTTACAGCAGGAGCTGCGACTGGATTTGCTGTTGGTGTGCTTGCGGCTGGAGCTGGAGTTGCCGAAGGAGTAGTAGTGGTCTGTGGCGCACTAGCTGGGCTGCTTGTGTCACTTGGCGCCGCTGCAACAGGCATAGCAGTGACCGTTGGCGCCACGCTGGTGCTGGCTGGTGCTGGTGTCTCTGGGGTGGTCGGGGTCGCAAGACCATTCAAGAGTTCATCGGCGGCTTTTACAATGTCTTCTAAGGTTACTTGGGATTTAACGAGGTAGCGATCGGCACCTAAGGCGTCAGCACGTGTTTTGTCTTCGGCTTGCCCGAGTGCAGTAAGCATAATGACCTTGGCTTGCTTGAGCCCCTCGGTATTGCGTAAGATGTCGAGCATCTCAAAGCCACTAATGCGTGGCATCATGACATCGGAAATAATAAGATCAGGTTTTTCCTGCTTGGCTTTAACTAGTGCCTCTTCACCATCTTTGGCAGAAATAATCGTATAGCCTTCTGCTTGTAGACGGGCTTCGTATATTTCACGCAAATTGTTGTCGTCTTCGACTAGCAGAATTTTTGCCATCTGGTTGTTTGGTCCTTAGTTATGTAAAAAGCTTATGGTTTATAGCTATTGTATCATGCTTTTGCTGTGGTGCTAGGTGTTGGTACGCTGGCTGCGTTTGCTTCTTCTGCGGCTTGAAGTTGCTGCGCGCGCTGGGTGCTCAGGCGCGGCAGATTGATAAAGAAAGTACTTCCCTTACCGAGCTCACTCTCTACCCAAATACGACCCTTGTATAGCTCAACAATCTTGCGGCAAATAAATAGCCCCAATCCGGTTCCGCCAATGGTTCGTGTAGCTGAGTTATCGACGCGATAGAACTTTTGAAAGAGGTGTGGGACATCCTCGGCCGGAATACCCGAACCAGTATCTTTAACGTACAGCTGTACCACATCCCCGTCGCCCGTTAGGCCAATAGCGATTTTGCCCTGCTCGGTATATTTGCATGCGTTATCAAATAGGTTGGTAATGACCTCGCGCATACGATCGGGGTCGGCAAAAGCATAGTACAGCGGCTTAAGTACGTGTGAGCTAACAGTATCTTTATTGGTTGCGTCAATCGCGTCATTACTGGCACCGATCAGGAACTCAGCGAATAAACCCTTTTTTTCGGCTGCAAATTTAAGGTCATCGGTAAGTTGCTGCAAAAAGGCGCCCATTTCGATAACTTGCGGATGATTGCTCAGACGCCCATCTTCGGCCTTGGACGAAGTAAGCAAATCCTGGAATAACTTGCCCAAATGCTGTGTGGACGTGTGCGCTTTTTCGAGATAACCCCGTGCACGACTATCAATGGTACTTACCTTTTCGTTGAGCGCCAAGGCAAGATACCCTTCGATAGCGGCTACTGGTGTGCGCATCTCGTGGCTTGCAGTACTAATGAAATCAGCACGTTGATGTTCTGCAGCTCGTTCTTCACTCACATCACGCATCACCGCCACGGTGCCGGTGACTTTATCAGATCCAGGTACGGTTACGGGCGAAATAACTAACGAAATAACCTGCTTTTTACCCTCTTGACCAATCAACAATAAAGTTTGGCTGAGGTGCTTATTTTGGTTAATAACTGCCGCAAATGGATTTTCTTCGTCACTCAGTTCACTGCCATCTTCTTTGGTAAACTTGGCGACTAGCATGGCGTCTACGCCGAGTGAATCAGCAATGGTCCACTCGGTCATTTCGGCGGCTGCCGGGTTGATAAGAATAATTTTGCGTTCGGTATTGGTTACTATCACACCATCGGCAATTGACTGAATGAGTACATCAGCCTGCTGCTGCTTGTTTTGGAGGAGGCCGGATAACTGACTGACTCGCTGCTCTTGCACACTAACAAATTTATGTCGCCAAAATAGATAGCTAAGACCGACTACCAAAATTTCGCCTGTCAGCAGGGCTATAGAAGTTTTGCTGAGGTCTTGGAGTCTGAAGTTGCTATGGATTGTAATGTACATATAGGTTACAAATACTGAACCAATAAGGAGCGGCAGCCCGTAGGAGCCGGTTAAGAAACCAGATGCAAACCAGGCTATCACGTATGGTGCGCTCGCCAGCGCCTCATGGGTATTAGCGAGGCCATATAAAAGACTCAACGAGAGTAACATCGATCCGATAAGCATGGCAAACGGTAAACTATAACGCTTGAGAATCCAATAAAAAATTCCGAGATATACAAGATTAACGCCACTAATAAAAAAGGCTGTACTATCAACCTGAAAAAAGTCAGCTCTATCTTGGACGCTGGTTAAGAATTGTGCCGCTATATATATGCCGCAGATAGCGATGTTCCACAAGGCCATAAAGATCCAGTACAGGCGGTACCAAACTTTATTTACCTGATATTGGAAAAAATCAGTGGTCATTAGTGTTTAGTGTAGCGCTTATGCTTAAAATGAGCCAGATGTTTGTAGAGTTTGTTCTCGAGATGTACGAGGTATTTTAGTCAACAATTATGCCCAGTTCATTTGCAAGGTATGGTGCGGCTGCCATGAGCTGACCCTGATCAATAGTGACTCCCTTTAAGTATTGCCATCCGCTGATGCTTATAATATCGGATGACCGAAAGTCGACATTTTTAAAGGTGGTATGCCCAAATTCCACCCGTTCCATATGACATTCCTCGAACACAACGTCTTGCAGATCAGCTTGCACAAAATCGGTCTCTACCATGATGCACCGCCTGAACACAACGTGCCTGAGTTTAGTAAATCTAAAATTAGCCATATCAAGTTTACAGTCTTCAAAGATAACATCTCGGCAAATGCCGCGGTTGATATCCCAGCCCGTCATGCGACAGCCGTCAAGCCGTGAACGTAACAATGATGACTCCCAGGCACGACACGCTGAAAGGTCCCCTCCCTTTACTACCAGGTCACGGGCGATCATTTTTTCGAGCTGAGCACCAATGAATAATGGTCTTTCTAGTACAACTTCATCGATATTTACAGCTCTTGCCTTGCCACTAAAGAGCAATGCTTGAATTTGGCAGGCTTCGAGTGAGCTTTCGTCGTCGATAGCTACATCGTCGAGCTTGGCAAGTACTGTTGGCAGCTGCGGCAAAGCCATTGTAAATTTCTTTGACATCGTACGTCCCCTTATTGTTCTTATAATACTGCCTCTCAGAACGCTATGATATGGTAAAACATATGAAAATTACCCCGGAAGTTTGGGTCGACCCTACCAAAGTTACCGCCGAAGCACTTGGCGACCAAGAATTTTGTACTGCCACTGCCCTGTTCCGCGAATCAGCGCACCTCGAAGCGGTTGTTCCTTTGGCGATAGGCGGCAGCTGCGCGCCAGCTTTTACCGCAGTATCGGTGGGCTGTAGTTATGGGGCTGAGGTTGACACGCTTGCTGCCATAGGGCGACGACATCAGGCTCAAAAAATGCGCATCGTGGGCCTTGATACGAATCCTGAGGCTATCGATTGCGCCAAAACGCCTGAATATCGTGTGCACGATTTGGGCCTAGTAGAAGCACCTATGTGGGCCCAGGAGCTGGAGGGCTGGGGGTTTAAAACCAACGAAGGCACTCGTTTGGTGGACGCTTCACTGGTGCGTGATGGCGTGAGCATTGAGTTTTTAACTCACGATCTAGGCCAAGCATCCCTGGAGTTGGGTGATGTTTCGTTAGCTGCTTGTCATAATGTTCTGCCCTACGTTGTGCACCGGCGCGAACTCGATGTTGCTGCCATTATGGTTGAAAATATGGTAGATATGCTGGTGCCTGGTGGAATTTTGAGCATCTCGAGTGATACGGGCTTTTTTGAAAAAATACCAATATACCGAAAATGGCATCATGCCATAGCAGAAATTTTAGTACAGGATGTTGGCCTGCGAGCACTTGGAGGCCTTAGTCCACGCCTGCCAACCATCTTTAGCGTTCCGCATACGGTAAGACCCGAACGGTCTACTCTTTGATTTTGGGTGTACGTAACGGCCTACCTTGCGCTTTTATTATTCGCGTGGTTTCGGGGGTTCGCCTGTAGCTACGACTTACCTTAACAAAGCTTGCTTGCGACTTGGAACTTACCATCTC
>Ga0075366_10000775_pt1 | contig 15231 bp, 15 predicted proteins | sample EndMethybrTD3031_FD_72351 | JGI IMG/M metagenome (GOLD analysis project Ga0075366, IMG submission 72351) | Populus endosphere microbial communities from Tennessee, USA - Endosphere MetaG P. TD hybrid TD303-1 | ecosystem: Host-associated > Plants > Roots > Endosphere | place: USA: Tennessee...
CGCGGAATCAGTTCGCGCAACTTTGCAGCCAGGGCGCGGCCACGAAATACCGCATTTTCCCGGTGAACGATCACAGACAAGGCATCCACTCTTTCGCTGTTGACCAGCAGATCGAGCTTGATCACATCGGCCACACGATACTCCTTGAATTCATAGTCCAGCGACGCATAACCACGCGACACCGACTTGAGCTTGTCAAAGAAGTCCATCACCACTTCGGCCATCGGAATTTCGTAAGTCAGCTTCACTTGGCGACCGTGATAAAGCATGTCGACCTGATTGCCGCGCTTCTGGTTGCACAAGGTAATGACGGCACCGACGTAATCCTGCGGAAGAAAAATCGTGGCTGTAATGATGGGCTCGCGAATCTCGTCAATTTTCGACAAATCCGGAAGCTTGGCCGGATTTTCAACCTCGATCACATCACCATTGTTCATCACGACTTCATACACCACGGACGGTGCAGTCGTGATGAGGTCCATATCGAACTCGCGCTCGAGCCTCTCCTGTACGATTTCCATGTGCAGCAAGCCAAGGAAGCCGCAACGGAAGCCGAAGCCGAGCGCTTGAGATACTTCGGGCTCGTACTGCAGCGAGGCATCGTTCAGACGCAGTTTTTCCAGTGAATCACGCAACTGATCGTACTCGCTGGATTCGACCGGATACAAACCGGCATAGACTTGCGGTCGAATCTCCTTGAAGCCTTCCAGGGGCTCAACCGCTGGTTTGTGTTGCAGCGTCAGCGTATCGCCAACCTTGGCGGCTTGAAGCTCCTTGATACCCGCAATGACAAAGCCCACCTGACCTGCCGACAGGCTTTCACGCGGTAGTGATTTGGGAGAAAACACACCCACCTGCTCACATAAATAAGCACTACCGGTACTCATGAACATGATCTTGTCTTTGGGACGCAACACGCCATCGACAACGCGCACCAACATCACGACGCCGACATAATTGTCGAACCACGAATCAATGATCAGCGCCTTGAGCGGCGCATCGACTGTACCCTTGGGCGCAGGCATACGTACGATGACAGCTTCCAGAATGTCATCGATGCCCATGCCTGTTTTGGCACTGCACGGAATCGCATCAGTGGCATCGATGCCAATCACATCTTCAATTTCCTGCCGTGCGGTCTCTGGATCGGCCGAAGGCAAATCCATCTTGTTCAGCACAGGCACGACTTCCACACCGAGCTCCAGCGCGGTGTAGCAGTTGGCGACGGTTTGCGCTTCAACCCCTTGCGACGCATCGACAACAAGCAGCGCACCTTCACACGCAGACAATGAGCGACTCACCTCATAGGAGAAGTCGACATGGCCAGGCGTGTCGATCAGATTGAAATTGTAGGTTTGCCCATCACGGGCGACATATGCCAAAGCTGCCGTCTGCGCCTTGATGGTGATACCGCGCTCGCGCTCAATATCCATCGAGTCGAGCACCTGGGCCTCCATTTCACGGTCGGACAAACCACCACAACGATGGATGATGCGATCGGCGAGCGTGGATTTGCCGTGATCGATGTGGGCGATGATGGAGAAATTGCGTATGTGCTGCATGCGGACATGAAGAAGGGTGCCGCAGCACCCTTTCGTAACCTGTAAATTGCGCGACCGGCGATTATAGCCGAGTCGGGGCTCACGGCCCGTGGGCATTTGCCGGAGAGGCGGAACGATACCTGTCGCCTAGCCTTTTTCAGCGAGGCCGTTAGCGCTTTGTACCGCCCGGTACGGCAGGGACCTTCATCCCCACGAAGTTGACCGCATCGCCGCGCTGCACGCGCAAGCTCACCGACATACCGGCTTCCAGCGCGTTCACAAGCACGTTGAAATGCTCGGACGAGCGTACTTCCTCGGTCTTGCCGCGCGCTACCACAGCCGTCACCACATCCCCGGTACGCAGTTCGGCGCGTGCAGCCACACCGGAAGATTGCTTGATTACGGCGCCGCCACCGATCTTGAACTCGCGCTTCTGGGACGGCGTCAGGTCCTGAGTCATCAAGCCGAGGCGATTGGTACCCCGTGGCGGAGGCTGCGCGGCGGCAACAACTGGCACAGGATCATCCTCTTCGACGGCGAATTCGCCCACCACGATACCGACGTCACGTATCGCTCCCGCCCGGAATACCTGCAAAACCGCCCGCGTCCCGGGACGTGCCACGCCCACGATGCGTGGCAGTTGTACCGAATCAGCCACCGGTTTGCCATCGAAGCGCAGGATCACGTCACCCACCTTGATACCAGCCGGCGCGGCAGGGCCATCGGGATCGACTGCGCTGACCAACGCACCCGCAGGCTCTTTCAAACCGAAACTGTCGGCCATATCGCGCGATACGTCCTGGATCACCACACCGATGCGGCCGCGGCGAACGCGCCCGTACTGGCGCAGTTGCTGCTGCACATCCAGCGCCACATCAATAGGGATCGAAAATGAAATGCCCATGAACCCGCCTGAGCGTGAGTAAATCTGCGAATTGATGCCGACCACTTCGCCCTTGAGGTTGAACAGGGGTCCGCCTGAATTGCCGGGATTGATCGCCACATCGGTCTGGATGAAGGGAACCAGCGTCTCGTCAGGCAAAGACCGCCCCTTGGCGCTGACGATGCCCGCAGTGACCGAACTCTCGAAGCCGAATGGCGATCCTATCGCCAGCACCCAGTCACCGACTCGCAACAAGGCAGGATTGCCGAAACGTGCAACCGGCAGACCCGTCGCATCAACCTTGAGCAAGGCAATATCACTGCGCTTGTCGCGTCCGATCACGCGTGCGGCCAGCTCGCGACGGTCAGACAAGCGTACGAGAATTTCATCCGCACCTTCGACTACGTGCGAATTCGTAAGGATGTAACCGTCCGCACTGATGATGAATCCCGAGCCTGTCGCTTCATTCTCATCGTCAGGGACAGGCGATTGCTCCCCCCCCTTTGGTGCGAAGCGCCGTAGCCAGTCGGGCATCGGCGTATCTTCGCCAAGACGCTGCAAGGGCGAAGCAAGACGTGAAGACTGGGTTGCGGTGATATTGACCACGACGGGTGCCTGTTTGGCAACAAGCTGCGCGAAGTCCGGCAAATCACGCGCCAAGGCTATCGGTGCAACAAACCAGAGCAACCCGCACAACACTGCAACGGCATGGCGAGCGAAGCGGCAAGAACGATGGAAAGAAGGTCTGCACTGCAGCCGATGCTGCAAGTTACGCGGCGCCCGTAAGGACAAAGTCATCAGGATTCCAGTGTATCGTCGGCAACAGCTCATACCCCCGAACGCCAGCATGGCGTGGCGCTGAAGCCAAAGCGTCGAACATACCAGACCCGATGCGGTCGCCACAATCACTGCATGCAGCGAAAATGCCAGGAGGGGAAAGAGAACGACGAGGAAGAGCGTGCGAAGGGCTGTGGTGATTCAGCCTTGGCAGAAGGGGTCGCTCAGGGCTTGGGCGTTTGCTTCTCGACGCTTTCTGCCACGCGCCGCAATGCAGTCGGAGGCACCTCGCCAATCGCAGTAACGATGACTTCGCCCTTGCTGCTCTTGTAGATACTGATCGGGCCCGAGTGGCTTTGTATCGGTGCCACGCTGTTGCGGCCGCTATTGGGCTCGATGAAAACAGAGATCGTCGCAAGGCCGTCCGAAAACACGGCGTGCAACGCCTCCGGGCCATCCTTACGTATCGGTCTGCGCGCCAGCGACACTTGCCTGAAACCCGGTGGCAAACCGCGGAATACCCAGCCGAATTCATCTGCGCGCAAGTCCGTGCCGCGTGCATTCATGATCGTCCAGTCTGCAGTACGGCTGTAGCGTGGCTTCACGCGATCGCGATCCACTTGTGCCCCGACGACCAGATCGGAAAAGGCGAACTGCTCAACGATGTCGCCAGGCGATCGCAGCATTCGTGCCTTGATCAGCAAACCCGTTGCCACATCGGCCCACAGCTCATGTCCATAGCGCATATCGTCGCGCGGCTCCAGGCGAATCGACTGGGCATCCCGCCCCGCCACACGCTCAAGCTCGCCCATGCGAACCACATAAAAATCGCTCAGGCCACTAACCACCGATACTGATCGTCCCGGGAAGCTGCCAGCGACTGCACGGTCGATAACCAGCAGTCGTTCCTTGGGGAAAAAAGTCTGGACTTCGTCATTGTTGCGAATGACTTCCCGCGACGCCCCGTCAACGGTTTCCAGGCGCTCCTGCTGCCCCGAACCATCGACGACATGAGTGATGCGTGAACTCTCGGAACGCCCGCCGCTCTGATAGACGAACAAGCCGGAATAATTCATCGTACGCGAAGCCTGACTCATGCGATGCAGCCAGACTGTTGCGTCTTGTGAAACACCTTGTGCCAGCGTAGTACCAGCGAACATGGCCAGTACAAGCCCTGCCAGAAATTGTGCCACCGGGGACTTCACAATGACCTGACGGCTCAACGCGCAAAATTGCGGCACAAGCGCTTCGGCAAACAAGGATCTCATCGAGAAGCAATCGGCTCATCAAGCGACACGGGCCGCACATAGCCAGACACGCCCGCCATCTGCACACCGGGGCCATAAGCCTGATGAGCCATCAGATAGGGCCGGTCATCGTCGGCCTGGCGTACGCCAGACTTCAATGCAAGCTGCTGAACTTGCGGTTGCGCCGCAGCCATCACGGGCACAGCGGTCTGACGCGCATTGATTCCCGCCATCGCCACCCAGGCAACAGCTGCCACACCCGCCACGCCTGCCGCCAACGGCATCCAGCGCTGAGCGGGCTTCGCCATGCTCACCGATTGCATGACAACCGGCGCCAACACAGTCGGCTCATCATTGAGCGCAGCCATCACACGCTCCGTGAAACTGGCCGAGAGTGTCGCCTCGTCGCGCATCACATCACCAATGAGCCAAAGCGTACCGCACTGCATTTGCATCGCCGTCTGGCGTGTCACAACCTCGTGCACGCGACGTGCTTCTCCTTCGGAAAGCTCGCCATCGATCCACGCAGAAATCTGTTCGTTCATCATTTCACCACCTCTTGTCAGGAGCGACATCCAGCATCGGCTTGAGACGTTCCGATATTGCCTCGCGCGCCCTGAAAATGCGCGACCGCACAGTGCCGATAGGGCAATCCATCACAGTCGCGATCTCTTCATAACTCAAACCCTCTATCTCGCGCAGCACGATGGCTGTGCGCAACTCCTCCGGCAAAGCGTCCATCGCGGCATTCACCGTCTGACCAATCTGCTTGGTCATCAGCAGCCGCTCCGGCGTATCGACATGGCGTAAAAGATCGCCGTCCTCCATCGACTCCGCATCGTCCGAATCCACACTGGTAGACGTGGGCGCACGCCTGCCTTGCGAAACGAGATAGTTCTTGGCCGTATTGATTCCAATACGGTAGAGCCACGTATAAAACGCGCTATCACCCCGAAATGACGGCAGCGCACGGTAGGCCTTTATGAAAGCCTCCTGCGTCACATCCTCCACTTCGGCCGCATCGCGAATCATGCGTGACAACAGCCGGGCGAGCTTGCGTTGATACTTCGAGACGAGCAGACCGAAAGCCTGCTTGTCGCCGCGCTGTACCCGCTCTACCAACTGCTGGTCAATTTCCCTGTCGCTCATCGACTCTTTCTGCGCTGTTCTGTCTGCCACCCATCGGCCGACGAATCCGCGCGAGTATAGCCCATGCCTTGCGACGTACTCGGGGTGTGACCGGAGGTGTGCCGGGAAGTTCATGGATCAACGCAATCCATCTTGCGTTTCCGCCCGAAGGCCGCATGTTATATTTCACGGCGCTCATGCGTGACCGTCTTGCGGAAACTCCGAAGCCGCGATGACGACGGACAAACGCCGTCCCTCGCTTCTGTCGCACACTGATACTGCCAGCCATTTTCCGGCCCATCCATTCAAAGGCGCCAATCCTTGAAGCAGTTCGATGTCTTGATCCTCGGCACAGGCCTCGCCGGGCAATCGCTGGCTCTTCGACTGGCCGACAAATTACGTGTCGCGCTCGTTACAAAACGGCACATAGAGGACACCGCAAGCGCCTGGGCGCAAGGCGGTATTGCCGCCGTGATAGACCCGTCCGACTCGGTCGACTCGCACTACGACGACACCCTCATCGCGGGCAGCCATCTCAACGATCCGGCGGCCACTCGCTTCGTGATTGAACACGGCAAGAGTGCCATCGACTGGCTGCGCTCGCAGGGTGTCCCCTTCACGCCGGACGACGAAACTGCATGGGGCATGCACCTCACCCGCGAAGGTGGCCACAGCCATCGCCGCATCGTTCACGTTGCAGACGCCACGGGCGCTGCCGTGCAGGAGACGCTGACGGACCGGGTGCGTCGCCACCCCAACATCACGATCTTCGAACAGCACGTCGCCGTCGACCTCATTGTCGGCCACAAGCTTGGCAAACCGGCTGCAGGCTGCCTTGGTGCTTATCTTCTTGACATAAACACGGGACACATCACGGCATTCGCCGCTGCCCATACCGTGCTCGCAACCGGCGGGGCGGGCAAGGTCTATCTGTACACGACCAATCCCGATACTGCGACCGGCGACGGCATCGCCATGGCCTGGCGTGCAGGCTGTCGCGTAGCGAACATGGAATTCATCCAGTTCCACCCGACCTGCCTGTACCACCCGCAAGCCAAATCTTTCCTGATTTCGGAAGCGGTGCGTGGCGAAGGCGGCCTGCTCAAGCTGCCGGATGGATCGCGCTTCATGCCAGCACATGACCCGCGCGCCGAACTCGCGCCGCGCGACATCGTGGCACGCGCCATCGACTTCGAAATGAAGAAGCGCGGTATCGACAGCGTTTTCCTCGACATCAGTCACAAACCCGCGGCCTTCCTGCACGAGCATTTCCCGAACATCCTCGCGCGCTGCATGGAGCTGGGTATCGACATTACCAGGCAAGCCATTCCCGTCGTGCCTGCTGCGCACTACACCTGTGGCGGCGTAATGATTGACCTGAATTCGCGTACCGACCTGCCGGGACTTTATGCCATTGGCGAAACGGCATGCTCGGGCCTGCACGGCGCCAATCGACTGGCAAGCAACTCGCTGCTTGAGTGCGTGGTATTCAGCGAAGCAGCCGCTCAGGACATCCTCAAGAATCCGCGGTCAATTGCAAAAACCCTGCCGGCCTGGGACGAGAGCCGCGTCTCCGACGCCGACGAGGAAGTCGTCATCTCTCACAACTGGGACGAGCTGCGCCGCTTCATGTGGGATTACGTCGGCATCGTACGCACCACCAAACGCCTGCAACGCGCTCAGCATCGCATTCGTTTGCTCGAGCGCGAGATCAATGAGTACTACACGAATTTCCGTATTGGCAACGACCTGGTCGAGCTGCGCAACCTTGTCACGACGGCCGACCTGATCGTGCGCAGCGCTCTGCGCCGCAAGGAAACGCGCGGCTTGCATTTCTCGCGCGACTACCCGGAAACTGCGGCGCGCGCCAAACCTACCGTGCTCTCCAATCGGCGTTTTCCGTGGGGCCTCAAGCGCTGGAATCGCTAGGCCTGCCTCATCACCGACCAGCGCAACCAGATCTTCAACACGCGCCAATCCTCCGCCGGAAACGCATCGCGCAACAAGGCAAAACGCTGTACCTTGCCGCCCGCCTCAGCCTGCCAATGCAGAACAATCAATGCGCCCATGTCGACGCTGGAAGGCAGCGTGCGTCCTTCAAGTATCTGGCCCGAAGACGTGAGCTGAGCACCCGCGGAGTGGGGACGGAGGCTTGCGTTTCGCAAACGCACAGCGACAAGGCATTCACGCCCAAGCGACGACACGCAAAGTGGCACGACAAGCCAGAATATCCAGAGCGGAACACCGGCCGCCAACACACTTGCCACTGGCATCAAATGAACAAGCCCGATCGCCAGCAACAATGCTGGTGATCGGGCCAGGGGCACAACAGAAGGATACTTGACGGCGGCGGGATGTCTGCTGGAAACATCACTTGCGGGAGGAAGCATCGCTGACTCCCGCCGCAAGATCAGACGCGGCGGAACACCAGCGTGCTATTGGTTCCACCAAACCCGAACGAGTTGGAGATCGCCACATCAATCTTCATCGGGCGTGCAATCAGCGGTACGTAGTCGAGATCGCATGCCGGATCGGGGTCATGCAGATTGGCTGTCGGCGGAGCAACCTGGTGATGGATTGCAAGGCACGAGAACACCGCCTCGATTCCGGCTGCACCACCCAGCAAGTGTCCCGTCATGGATTTCGTCGAACTGACCGCCACCTTGTAGGCGTTCTCGCCGAATGCACGCTTGATCGCAAGCGTTTCGGCGATGTCGCCCAGCCCGGTGGACGTGCCATGCGCATTGATGTAATCGACTTCATCGATGTTGATCTTCGCATTGCGCAGTGCATTCACGACCGAGCGTGCAGCACCTTCGCCACCTTCGCTCGGCGCGGTGATGTGGTAGGCATCCGAACTCATGCCGTAGCCCGTCACCTCGCAGTAAATTTTCGCACCACGCGCCCTGGCATGCTCAAGCTCTTCGAGCACCAGCACGCCAGCGCCTTCGCCGAGCACAAAGCCATCGCGACCGAGATCCCACGGACGGCTGGCAGTCGCCGGATCGTCATTGCGGGTGGAGAGTGCCTTGGCCGCGCAGAAACCGCCTACGCCCAATGGCGACACTGTGGATTCGGTGCCACCGGCAATCATGACATCGGCATCGCCGTATTCGATCAGTCGCTGTGCTTCACCAATCGAATGGTTGCCGGTCGCGCAAGCGCTGACCAAGGCGAAATTCGGGCCCTTGAAACCATAGTTGATCGACAGGATGCCCGAAACCATATTGATGATGGAGCCCGGCACGAAAAACGGCGAAACCTTGCGCACACCCGCTTCGCGCGAAGCCTCATGCGTTTCTTCAATCAGCGGCAAACCGCCGATGCCGGAACCAATGCAGACGCCGATACGTTCTGCAAAATCCGGGTTTTCGCCGATACCGGCGTCTTTCAGCGCATCGATTGCGGCAGCGAGTCCGTAATGAATGAACGTGTCAAAACGACGCGCTTCTTTCGGCGAAAGATAGTGCGCGACATCAAAATCCTTGACCTCACCCGCGATCTGGGTGGGCAGCGAGGAGGCGTCGAAACGCGTGATGCGTGCAATACCCGACCGGGCATTGACGATGTTGTCCCACGCGGAGACAAGAGAATTACCAACTGGAGAAATGATCCCCAGCCCTGTTACGACGACTCGGCGACGCGTCAAGGATTCGCTCCTTCGAGGGCCTCCGCGTCTTGCCATAAGACGACACCCACGGAAATCTCGAAACCTGCGGGGCGACTTCGCGCACTGGAGAGACAGGCAAAACACATGGCAGAAGCGCCATGGCAAAGTCTATGACACAAGCGCGCGGCAAAAAACGGAAGGCATTAACAACGAACGGCGGAACATCCAGAAACCGGTCTGTTCCGCCGCTTGAAGCCGTATCGAACTACTTGTCCGGTTTGCCCGAAAGCAGGCCGGCCGCACAGCATTACGACTTCATGAAATTCGATCAGGCCTTGCTCAGATTGGCGCTGACGTAATCGATTGCTTGCTGAACAGTGGTGATCTTTTCAGCTTCTTCATCCGGAATTTCGCATTCGAATTCTTCTTCGAGCGCCATCACGAGTTCAACCGTGTCCAGCGAATCCGCACCCAAGTCATCCACGAACGACGAATCGTTCTTGATGTCCGCGTCGTTGACGCCAAGTTGTTCGGCGACGATCTTACGAACGCGCTGTTCAATGTTCTCCATGAATCGCTCCTTCTCTAATTAATGCGTCTACTAATTGGACAAAACTTCACCATTTTAGCAGAAAGCGGCGCCAACTTTGAGCCACGTTCTTGTGTCCCTTCTGCGCCGCTTCCTCCCGGGGTTCGAATCAGGCTCAGCGGCCCGAATCATGGCCGCAATCAGGCCATATACATGCCACCATTCACGTGCAAGGTCGCGCCGGAAATGTAACTGGCTTCACTCGAAGCCAAGAACACCACCGCAGCTGCAATTTCTTCGGGACGGCCCAGGCGGCCCACCGCAATCTGGCCCTGCAGCGCATCGCGCTGTGCATCAGGCAGCTCGCGCGTCATATCGGTATCAATGAAGCCAGGCGCCACGCAATTGACCGTGATATTGCGACTGCCCAGCTCACGCGCCAGTGCACGCGTCATGCCGGCCACACCTGCCTTGGCAGCAGCATAGTTGGCCTGACCCAGATTGCCGGCGCTACCCACCACCGAGGTAATGCTGATGATGCGGCCAAAACGCGCTTTCATCATCGGTCGCATGACCAGCTTGGACATGCGGAACACGGCTTTCAGATTGGTATCGATAACTGCATCCCACTCGGCATCTTTCATGCGCAGTGCGATATTGTCACGTGTAATGCCGGCGTTATTGACCAGTATCGATACACCGCCAAATTCGGTTTCGATCTGCGCAACCGCCGCTTCCGCAGCGGCACCATCAGTCACATCAAGCGCCATACCGCGCCCCTTGATGCCCGCTTCCGCCAGCGCAGCAGAAATCGCCGACGCGCCGGATTCCGAAGTTGCCGTACCGATGACAGTCGCACCCGCCCTGCCCAGCTGCAATGCGATGGAGCTGCCGATACCGCGACTGGCGCCGGTTACCAACGCCACTTGTCCTTCAAGACTGAACACGTTCTTTTTCTCCTGTTGGGATGCCAATGACGCTGGTCATGCCTGAGCAGCCGCTTGCTGCAATCTGCCAGCATCGGTAATGGCTTCGATGTCCAGAGCCCCCTCAATGCGCCTCACCAATCCGGACAGCACTTTACCCGGACCAAATTCATAAACTGCCTCGATGCCATTCACATGCATATGCCTGATGGTTTCGATCCAACGCACTGGACTGAAAGCCTGACGCACCAGCGCATCGCGAATCGAGTCCGGATCGGAGAGCGCCGCAACGTCAACGTTATTGAGCACGGGGATGACTGGCGTTGCAATCGCAACCCCCGCAAGGCGCTCGCGCAAACGCTCGGCCGCAGGTGTCATCAAGGCACAATGAAAAGGCGCGCTGACCGGCAGCAATACTGCACGCTTTGCACCACGCTCGGTACACAAGGCCATGGCACGCTCAACCGCTGCAGCATGCCCTGCAATAACGATCTGGCCCGGCGAATTGAGATTCGCGGCAGACACGACCTGACCTTGCGCGGCCTCGTCGCAGAGAGCATCAATGACATCGGGCTCCAGCCCCAGTACGGCGGCCATTGCGCCCTCGCCCGCAGGCACAGCTTCCTGCATCGCCTGGGCACGGAAGCGCACGAGCCGCACAGCGTCAGCAAATTGCAATGCGCCAGCAGCGACCAGCGCGGAATACTCGCCCAGACTGTGCCCGGCAACCATACTCGGAGTAGCGCCGCCCTGCGCCTTCCAGGCACGCCATACGGCGACACCAGCGGTCAGCATGATGGGCTGCGTGTTGACGGTCTGGTTGATTGTTTCGGCAGGGCCATCGGCAAGCATTTGCCACAAATCCTGACCCAGCGCTTCGTTTGCCTCGGCGAAAGTCTCGCGCAGTGCAGGCAGGTCGCCATAGGGCGCCATCATGCCAACCGACTGCGAACCCTGACCGGGGAAAACTGCCGCAAATTTCTTCAAGACAAACTCCTGAATATCAGCAAAGAAACTCTTGCAGAGAACAAATCAAAAAACGTAACGGACAATAAAAGAAAACGCCGCAATGTCGAATCGGGACATCGCTTCCGCCGCCTAGAAACGCAGCAGCGCAGCACCCCAGGTGAAGCCCCCGCCAACGCCTTGCAGCAATACGCTTTGTCCACGCTGGATACGTCCGTCGCGCACCGCGGCATCGAGCGCCAGCGGAACGGAGGCCGCGGAGGTGTTGCCGTGACGATCAACGGTTACAACCACCTTCTCGTCAGGTATTCCAAGCCGCTTCGAGGTCGCTTTCATGATGCGGATATTGGCCTGATGCGGAATCAGCCAATCCAGATCACCGGTTTGCATGGACGCCGCCGCAAGCACTTCCAGCGCCACATCACCCAGCACGCGTACGGCAAGCTTGAACACCGACTGTCCGTCCATGTGCAGGAAAGGCGAACCGGTTATCACGCCGTTGGATATTGCACCCGTCGCATTCAGGATAGGCGATTGGTTGCCGTCTGCATGCAGGGCTGTAGCCAGAATACCGGGCTCGTTGTCCGCCACAAGCAGGACGGCACCGGCACCGTCGCCAAAGAGTACGCAGGTGCCGCGATCATTCCAGTCGACGATGCGCGACAGCGTTTCCGCACCAATCACCAGTGCGCACTTATGGCTGCCGCTCTTCACGAATTTGTCGGCCACAGCCAGCGCATACGCGAAGCCACTGCACACCGCCTGCACGTCAAAAGCTGTCGCTCCCGCAGGCACACCGAGCACGCTCTGCACCAGGCACGCGGTGCTCGGGAAAATCATGTCCGGCGTGGTGGTTGCAACAATCAGCAAATCAACTTCGGATGCGGTAATCCCTGCAGCCTCCAGCGCGCGCCGCGCAGCTTCGGCTGCCAGCTGACTTGTCGTCACACCCGCATCGGCGAGATAGCGCGCACGGATACCGGTTCGCTCGGCAATCCACTCATCCGAAGTGTCGATGCCGCGCGCAACAAGGTCGTTATTGGAGACGGGTGAGCCGGGCAGAAAGCCGCCCGTACCCGCAATACGGGAAAAAATCATGCTGAACGAACCGCCTGAGTACTGTTGTGTTCTTCGGTGCGGACAGGTGTATGCGTTTGCGTGTATTCGAGCATTCGCTTTTCGATCCGCTCGATCAGTTTGTTGCGCGCCGCCTCGGCACAACGCATCAAGGCCTGATCAAACGCGAATACATCTGCTGAGCCGTGGCTTTTGACCACCACCCCGCGCAGGCCCAGCAGCACGGCGCCATTATAGCGACGATGATCTGCACGGTGCTTGAAACGCTTCAGCAGATGCGCCGCAGGCGCGGCACATAGACGCGTAAACCAGTTGCGGCCCAGTTCTTCCTTGAGGAGAGTCACGAACATCATGCCCAGTCCCTCGGAAGCCTTGAGCGCCACATTGCCGACAAAACCATCACAGACGATGACGTGGCACGAACCCTTATAGATATCGTTACCCTCGACATTGCCGATGAAGTTGAGGCCACTCTTGCGCAACAACTCGCCCGCTTCCTTGACGACGTCATTGCCCTTGGTTTCTTCTTCGCCAATATTGAGCAAGCCCACTTCCGGACGCTCGCGATGTTCGAGCGCCTCGACCAGCATTGCACCCATGATGCCGAACTGCAGCAGGTGTTCCGCGCTGCAATCCACATTGGCGCCAAGGTCGAGCATGTAGGTCTGCCCTTCAACAGCGGGCATGACCTGCACAATCGCGGGCCGATCAATACCCGGCAGGGTCTTGAGCACGAAACGGGAAATCGCCATCAGTGCGCCGGTATTGCCGGCCGAAATGGCAGCCTGCGCTTCGCCGCTTTTGACGAGATCAATCGCCACCCGCATGGAAGAGTCTTTCTTCACACGCATGGCAGTAGCTGGCGCCTCGTCCATGGCAATGACTTCGCTGGCGTGCTGAATCCTCACGCGCGCACCAAAGGAGGCAAGTTCGGCAGCAAACGGGCCGGAAAAGATGTCCGCGCGACCGACGAGGATAGCCTTCACCGTCGGATCGCCGCGCAGAAATTCGCAGGCAGCCGGAAGGGTGACCGAAGGACCGTGGTCACCGCCCATGCAATCAATCGCGATTGTGACGTCCATTGCGACCTGTGGCGGAGTCGGTAATGCGGAGGACAGGCTGGATACGACCTGCCCGACAAGGGGGCGGATTACTCGCCCTTGGCCTTGACAACCTTTTTGCCCCGGTAGAAACCGGAAGCAGAAACGTGATGGCGCAGATGCACTTCACCGGTAGTAGGTTCAACAGCGATCGAAGGCGCCGTCAGAAAATCGTGCGAACGATGCATGCCACGCTTGGAAGGGGATTTCTTGTTTTGCTGAACAGCCATTTGTTCTACTCCTGAAAACTATGCGTTCGAATCGTTCGAACGCTTCAATTTGCCCAGCACCGCAAAAGGCGATGCCAAATCATCCTGCAACTCACCGGACGACACACTGCAATCCTCATGCATCGGCGACAGGGGAAGACTCAACAACAGCTCATCTTCCACCAAAGCCAGAACATCAAGATCGCGATTTGCGTGGATCGGATCGAAATCATCTTCGGCCAGATCCTCGTCGGGAAGTTCGTCCCCCTCGCGCACCAGCAACAGACGAATGTGCGACTCAACAGGACATGCCACATCGCCGAGGCAACGCTGGCAACCAAGCACCACATCCGCTTCAACCTGCAGGACAAGGAACTCCTTGTCCTCCCGGCATTCACCTTCAATGCGGTACTTCACTGCATGTTTTGCCCCGGCAGGACGCAACTGGTCAGCGAGTCTGGCAAAACCACCTGCAGGCGCCTCGGCCTCCAATACGGCGCCACGGCGCGCGAACTCAAAGGGGTCTGCAATGCGTGCGTTGTGGTGCGACATAAACCGTCAATGATATTATCTTGGCCCTTCCCTGTCAAAGCTTGCGCTGCCGCGAGCCCGCATTCTTCATGCCTTCGCTCGTACTGGCTTCCACTTCCATTTACCGAAAACAGCTGCTGGAGCGTCTCGGCCTGTCCTTTGTGACCGACGCGCCCGATGTCGACGAAAGTCCGGTCGCGGGCGAGTCGCCGACCGCTACCGCCGAGCGACTGGCTCTGTCCAAGGCCAGGACCGTTGCGGTGCGCCACCCCGAGGCCCTTATCGTTGGCAGTGATCAAGTTGCGTACAGTGGAACGCAACGCTTTGATAAACCCGGAACGATTGACCGTGCCGTCGAGCAATTGCAAGCCATGCGTGGCAAGTCGATATTCTTTCATACTGCGCTCTGCCTGTTCGACAGTCGCGACGGCTCGCATCAGCTTGATGCCGTCAGCACGGAGGCTCGTTTCCGTTCCCTGTCGGATGCGGAAATCCGGCGCTATGTAGAACGCGAACTGCCGCTGGATTGCGCTGGCAGCGCCAAGGCAGAAGGTCTGGGCATCAGCCTGCTGGAATACATACGGGGTGACGATCCGAACGCCTTGATCGGCCTGCCGCTGATTTCTCTCTGCAAAATGCTGCGTACCGTTGGCATCGCAGTGCCATGAGTGCCGGTGCCCTCTACCTGATTCCCGTCGGGCTTGGCC
>Ga0075366_10000776_pt1 | contig 15228 bp, 18 predicted proteins | sample EndMethybrTD3031_FD_72351 | JGI IMG/M metagenome (GOLD analysis project Ga0075366, IMG submission 72351) | Populus endosphere microbial communities from Tennessee, USA - Endosphere MetaG P. TD hybrid TD303-1 | ecosystem: Host-associated > Plants > Roots > Endosphere | place: USA: Tennessee...
CGCCGAACGCGAGGGCGATCACGCCGCCGGCCACCGTGCGAGCACGCGAGCGCGCGAGGCTTTGCCGGGCCCGCGACAAGTCGACCTGAAGTTGTGTCTGCTGCCTGGCCGTGACCTGGTGCAGCAGATCGAGAAGGACTCGCGCCTGCGGGACGACTTCCGTCCGATACAGGTAGAGATCCTCGTAGGCGTGGTCGCTGTCCTGGATCGCGCGGATCTGCAAGGTCAGTTCGGTCAGTTCGGCACGCGCCGCCGCAATGCGATCGAGATGCTCGCGCTGCCGGCGTGTCAGTGCCGGTCGGCGCGCGTTGAGTCCGTCCCACAAGACTGCGTTGGTGACCAGCTGAGGGCTGTAGGTCAGCTTGAAGTTCCCTTCCCCCGAGGAGCCGAACGCCATCACGTTGGTGGCCAGCACATCGAATGAACTCTGGAAGGTGAGCATCTCTGCCAGTGTTTCCCGATTCAAGGTGTCGGCAGGGCGCGCCTTCTGCAGCTTGATCATCGCCTCGGTTTCGGCCAGCACGCGAACGCGCTGCGCCTGCACGTCGACGCTCGACAGACGCAGCGCCGGCCGGTTGCGCAACGTGTCCTCATGCAGCTCAAACAGGTGCGGCGGCAAGCGTTTCCAGCGTGCGTAGGCCTCGGTCAGGGCCCGGACGCGGTCGCGTTCGTCCGCCCCCCAGCCGGCGGCCAATCCCTGCAACGACGTCAACGCATCCTCGAACGCCTGGCGCGCCGCGTCGTACTGCCCGATGTCTTCCCGATCGGAGAGCACCAGGAAGCCGCGCAGATGAAGCTGCATGCTGAGCAGTGCCTCCTGCGCCTGAGCCGAAGCCCGGGAGGCCGGTGCGCGCACGGCTTCGCTCAATTCGATGTCTCGCGTGGCGTCGCGGCCGGCGACGATGGCCAGTGCCACGACCAGCAGCGTCAGCCCGACAAGAATCCCGACGCCGATGGTCAGCTTGGTGCCAATACCGAGCGTCGCGGCACGGAAGACACGGCGCATTGCGATCAGAAGCCCAGCGATATTCGATAGGCCTCGCGCTGCCGTTCACGACCGAGCCGGATCGTGATCTCTTCGAAATCGACGACGGCCGCCGCGAGCGCCGCGGCGGGACTCATCTGCCCGCTCGCAGCCTGCACGAGGCGCAGGTCCAGCGCCAGCCAGTAGCTGTAGGCTCCCGGTATGCGCAGGTAGGGGAACTGCTGCTTGTTGCTGAAAGTGCGTTGGAACGCGCTCAGGTAGTCGCGCACATCGGCCTCATCCCAGTCCGCGCGCAGGTAGGGCGCCAGGGTTCCCGTGCCCTCGGGCGGCAAGATATGGAACTTGCGCCCCGGATCGATGCCGTCCCAGCCTCGGGCCGCGTACACCTGCGACTTCTCTTTCGTCGCCAGCAGCGCCAGCAGGAAATACGTGGCTTCGGGCGCCTTCGAATACTTGGAGATCACGCCGGCCCAGGAGGCGCCCGTGGTGTTGCCGACCTGGTTGACGCTTTCGGTCTTGGTCCATTTCGCCTGGGCAATGTCGTAGTACTCGTGCGTGCCGGGCACCGGTGCGGCGCCCGTCTTGCCTTTCACCTGGCTACCGGGTTGTTGCGCGAGCGCCCCCAGGTCGCCCCAGGTGATCGCGAAAGCCGCGCGGCCAGCCAGGAAGTGGTCCCAGCCGCGGCCATGGTTCCAGGTCAGCATCTCGCGCGGCCCGAACTTCACCATGTCGACGAACAGCTCAAGAGCGCGCACGTGGCCAGGGCTTTTGATCAGCGGCTCCATGGTCTTCGGGTCGAACCAGTACAACCTGGGATTGGTGGGGCCGATGACGAACGACGCCGACAGCGTCATGTAGTTGAACATGCCCTGGCTGCCCGGCTGGAGTGCCAGCACGATGCCGTGATCCGGCATTCCGTCGCCGTTCAGGTCTTGTCCGTTGAAGTATTCGACCGCATCCCGCAACTGCGCCCAGGTCTGAGGAACTGCCAACGGGTAGCCGTACTTCTGCTTGAATGCCGCCTGGTGCCGCGGATCGTTCAGCAGGTCGCGCCGGAAATACAGCACTTGGCCGTCGTGATCGTAGGCGACCATGTATTTCTTGCCGCCGTACGACAGCAGGCCGCGTGGGCCAGGCAGCACGTCGTCTATGTTCCATTTCGGAAAGCGCGGGTCATCGTAGAACTTGTCGTAAGACAGCAAATGCCCGCCGGCAACCATGTCGCCGATCCACCACGACCCAGCGAGCGATGCGTCGTACTTGCCGACGTGGTTGGTCATGTCGGAAATGATGGTCGGATAGTGCTCGACGCCCGGCAGGCGGACGATCTCGAGCTGTGCTCCTGTCGCCCCCTCGAACTCGTCCTTCACTTCCAGCAGCGCCACGCTGATCGCGCTCTTGGTGGCGATCACGGTCACCTTCTGACCCGCAAACGGGCACTTCCCTGGCGCGCACGCCGCGAGGACCTGCGGCACCGGAACGTCGTTGGGCTGGACGACCGTGACGGTGGTGCTCTCGGGCCTCGGCGGTGCCTTGGCCTGCGGGTCGTCTGCCGCCGATGCCGGCGATACCCAACTGATCATCAGCGCCAGGCATGCACACACAAGTCTGCTTTTGGCCATCTTCGACTCCTTGACGCCCAATCAGCTTGAGAATGAATTGTGCGCGCCTGCGACCCTTCCGAAGACCAAAATCGCGGCGGCCTGCCGCTCTCTTCACGGTGACTCACCGCGGCTCAATCCGGGAGACGTGCAAGCGAAGCAGCAATGCCCCCCGGACGCGCGAAATGCGCGAGCAGCGTCGCTCAAACCGCTGGTTGTGGCCGCCCTTCACTCGCGAGAGATCGGCACGCTCATTCGCTGCCGTTCGCGACCTTCGTGGCAAGGTCGCCCCGCGGAACGATCCAGCGCGCCAGCGTGGCGAACATCTCATCGATGATGATCGGTTTGGCAATGTGGTCGTTCATGCCGGCTGCCAGTGCCTTTTCGCGATCGCCGACCATCGCGCTGGCCGTCAATGCAATGACCGGCAGGTCATGCAGGCCGGGTTGCTTGCGCAACTCGCGCGTCGCGGTGAACCCGTCCATCTCCGGCATCTGGCAGTCCATGAGAACGCAGTCGAAGCGCTCACGTGCGAGCACCTCCAGCGCCTGACGGCCATTGGTTGCCACCGCCACGGTGATGCCCTCCTGGGCGAGCAGGTCCAGCACCACTTCCCGGTTGATCTCGTTGTCTTCGACCAGCAGGATGTGCACGCCTTTGAGCTTTGCTTGATGCGCCATGAAGACTCCTTTGCGACATTGGTGCGCGGATGGTCATCAGTCGTCCAACCGAACCATTATGGAATGAAGCGACTGCGCCTTCGCGACCGATCTCGACCACCGAGCAACGCTGCCGCGCTGAGCGGCGCGCTACCGACTGGCGGCCCGCGAGCCCGCGGGCCACGCGAGTCAACGCCTGGTCATGATTGAACGTCTGTGGGTGGGCCGTCGCCCCGCTTCGTTACGAGGCACGCACGCCAACAACATGACAGCGATGCGGAACACAGAAGATGCAGATCTCCCTGATGGCTCGACCGCTCGACACTCCCAGGTGAAGCCGCGCAGTGACTATCGGGTGTCTCGCGCTTTGCGCTTTGACCAGACGCAAAGTTGCGCCACAAAGCGGAATGGGCAAATGGAGTTGCGGGTGACGAATTGGGGCCAGAAAGTAAAGAGGCCCTCACTGGGAGGGCCTCGTATTCTGTGGTTGCGGGGGCTGGATTTGAACCAACGACCTTTGGGTTATGAGCCCAACGAGCTACCAGACTGCTCCACCCCGCGACTGAGCCTGTGACTATAGCACAGTGTGATTGCCGATCTGCCAAAGACCTATCGTCAAAGCCCCACGCGCTGCAACGTCTCGGTGAAGCGATCGGCATTCTGGAATCCGATGACCCTGAGCGGCGTGAGCTCGCGGCCCTGCGCGTCGTAGAAGATGGTGCCGGGCGGGCCGAACAACTGGAAGCGCTTGAGCAGCTCGCGGTCGTCGGCGTTGTTCTTCGTCACGTCGGCCTTGAGCAAGGCAGCGTTCGCCAGCTTCGCGCGCACGCTTGCATCGGTGAATGTGAACTTCTCCATCTCCTTGCACGACACGCACCAGTCGGCATAGAAGTCGAGCATCACCGGCTTGCCGGCCTGGCGGGCTGAAGCGAGTGCGGCATCGAGTTCCGCCACGCTTCGGATCGGCGAGAACCCGAGCGCTGCACTGTTCGCTGAAGCGCGGGTCTCGCTGAAGCGGGCCAGCGGGTGCAGCGGATCGGTGCCGCCGGTGGTGGCGCCGACGATCTGCAACGAGCCGACGATGGCGAGCAGTGCAGCCGCCGAGCGTCGAGCCCATCGCCCCACCGTCGGCGCACTCCCGCGGCCCCCTTCGACGAGCGCCACGGCGCTGCCGACCAGCAGCGCGCCCCACAGCGCCAGCGACACCGACGCGGGCAACACCGGTTGCACGATCCACAGCGCCACCGCGACGAGCAGCACGCCGAACACGTGCTTCACGTCGTTCATCCAGGCCCCGGCGCGCGGCAGCAAGGCACCAGCCGACGCGCCGACCAGCAGCAGGGGCACGCTCATGCCGATCGACAGGGCGAAAAGCCCCGTGCCGCCCAGCCAAACATCTCGGGTCTGGCTGATGAACACGAGGGCCGCGGCCAAGGGAGCGGCCACGCAGGGGCTCACGATGAGGGCAGACAGCCCACCCATCACGAACACGCCGGCGAAGCGCCCGGCCGGAAGCTTTTGCGACGCTTCGCTCAGCGGACTCGTGAACGCGCTCGGCAACTGCAACTCGTACACGCCGAACATCGACAGCGACAGTCCCACCAGCATCAGCGCGAAGGCGCCCAGCACCCAGGGGTTTTGCAAGCTCGCCGCGAGACCTTCGCCAGCCAAGCCAGCCCCCACGCCCAGCGCGGTGTAGATGAGCGCCATGCCGAGTGAATAGCTCACCGACAGCGCGAAGCTTCTGCCGCGCCTGATGCCAGCGCCGTCGCCATGCCCGACGATGATCGACGAGAGAATGGGCACCATCGGCAACACGCAGGGCGTGAGCGACAGCACCAAGCCGGCGAGGAAGAACGCGCCGACGACTTGCCAGAATCCGCCTGAGCGCAATGCAGCTTCGGTCCCGGAGCCGTCGGTTGCACTGGCGGTGTTGACAGCGGCCAAGGGCGATCCGGCGGCGTTTGGCGACTCGCTGGCAACGCTGTTCGCGGGCGGGCTCGACAACGCTGTCGACAGCTTGGTCGCAGCCACGGTCGATTGGGCAGGCCCGGCCGCCCCGGAGGCGTCGATCGCCGTGGTGGCGTCGACAATCTCCCGGCCCGCCAGCAGATGGGCCGATCCATCGCCACCGAAGGCCGCCAGACTGATGTCGGCCCGCAGTTGGGCCGGCGGATAGCACAGGCCCTTGTCGGCACAACCCTGGAAATTCATCGCCAGCCGAAATGGCGTGCCAGCCTTTTCAATGGGCACGGTGATGCGAAGCACACCGCGATGGGTCTCGACGTTCTTCTGGAACGTCTCGTCGAACTTGACCTTGCCCGTTGGGATGGCGGGTGACCCAGCGGTGGCGCCTGTGACGCCCAGCTTGAACTGTTCACGGTACAGGTAATAGCCCGGAGCAATGTCGAAGGACACCTCCACCGTGCGCTCATCGGCCGCGCGAACGCTGCCCTTGAATGCCGCTTCAGGCTCCAGGAAATCTTCTGCGGCATGAGCCAGCCGAGGCGTCAGGACGCCTGCCAGCGCCACCGTGGCGAGCAGCGCGCCCAGCCTTTGAAGCCAACCCAGGGTCCTCACGTGGTTCCCGACAATCTTCTGGTTCATCAGTCATCGACTGTAGTCGCAGCCGCTGGTTCCGGTCATTTGAAAAAACGTCGCCGGGTGAGCACCAATGCCAGGTAATAGCCCCCGAATGCATAGGCGGCGAGCACCAGCAGCGGGCCGAGCCATTGCTTCGGCATCTCACCGATCATCAGCGGCCTGACCAGTTCGACCGCCGCGGTGAGCGGCAGCACCTGCGCCACCCCTTGCAGCCAGTCGGGCATCTGGGAAATTGGAAAGTACACGCCCGACAGGAAGGTCATGGGCGTGAGCACCAAGGTGAAGTAGTACGTGAAGAAGTCATAACCCTTGGCGAGCGCGTTGAACACCAGTGCGATCGACGCGAACGTGACGCCCACGATGCCCAGAACGGGCAGCGCGAACAGCATGCTGGGCGCCCGGCTGATGCCGAGCGCGAAGATGACCCCCATGATGGCCCCCACCGAGAACATGCTCTTGAGCGCGGCCCACAACATCTCGGCAAACACGATGTCATCCAGCGCAATCGGCGCGTTCATGATGCTGTCCCAGGTCTTTTGAACTTGCATGCGCGAGAACGCCGAATACAGCGCCTCGAAGGTGGCAGCCAGTGCGCAGCTGACGGCGATGCTCCCCGACGCAAGGTAGGTGACGTAGGGCAGCCCGTCGATGCGGCCGATCATCGAGCCGAGGCCGTAGCCAAACGCCACCAAGGTGATGAGCGGCTCGGCAATGTTGCCGACCACGCTCGGCACCGCGAGCTTGCGCCAGACCAGCAGGTTGCGCAGCAGCACGGGGTAGAAGCGTTCCGTGATTCGCGGTGCAGCGTAGAACGAGATAAGCACGTCGGGACTCCTCGTCGTCAGGCGTCGTCGCGGATTTGCCGGCCGGTGAGCTTCAGGAAGAGGTCTTCCAGGTTCGCCGGCCGGTGGAGATAGCGCACACTGTGATTGCCGGCGAGCGCCAGCAGCAGGGGCTGAGGATCGCTCAGGTAAAAGAACACGGTCTCTCCGCTCGTCTCGACACGCGCTGCCATTGCGGCATGCGCTTGCGCGACTTGCTTGGCGCCGTCGCCATACACCTCGATCACGTCGCTTTCAAGGTATTCGCGGATCAGGCCGCGCGGCGTGCCTTCGGCGATCTTGCGTCCGTGGTCGAGCACGATCAGGCGATCGCACAGGCGCTCGGCCTCGTCCATGAAGTGCGTGGTGAGGAGGATCGACTTGCCTTGCTGCAAGAGGTTTTGCAGCCGTTCCCACATCAAGTGACGGGCCTGCGGGTCCAGGCCGGTCGTGGGCTCGTCGAGCAGCAGCAGGTCCGGATCGTTGATGAGGGCGCGGCCGAGACTCAGCCGCCGCTTCATGCCGCCGGAGAGTTCACCAGGCCGGGCATTGGCCTTGGCTTGCAAGGCACTGAACTCGAGCAGCTTCGGGATGCGCTCTTCGATGACCGATCGCGCAAGGCCGAAGTAGCGTCCGTAGACGCGAAGGTTTTCTGCGCAGCTGAAGTCCGGGTCGAGACTGTCGAACTGCGTGACCACGCCAATGCGCTTCTTGGCTTCGCGGACTTGGCGGGGGATAGGCAAACCGAAGGCTTCGATGCGGCCGGAATCCGGCCCTGTCTGGCCGAGGCACATGCGGATCGTCGTCGTCTTTCCCGCGCCGTTGGGGCCGATGACCCCCAGGCATTCGCCGGGCTGAATCTCGAGCGAGAGGTCGTTGACGACCCGGTTGTCTCCGAAGCTCTTGTTCAGGTGCGCGATGCGGAAGATCGGTGCGGGCATGGGGAGCGAGTGTGCCAAAGCCAGGCGCTTCCTGCTTTGGCGTACTGATTCGCCCGCCAACGCATTGGCGGCTCGGAAATGCAAAAGGGCCAACTTGTGTTGGCCCCATTTGGCAAGACGCGATCACACCGCATCTTGGGTGCGAAACAGCCTTTTATTCGGCTTTTTCGCCTTCTTCAGCGGCAACCTCAGGACGGTCCACGAGTTCGACAAAGGCCATCGGCGCGTTGTCGCCCACGCGGAAACCCATCTTCAGGATGCGCGTGTAGCCACCCGGACGCGCCTTGTAGCGCGGGCCGATCTCACCGAAGAGCTTGGTCACGACGTCACGATCGCGGGTGCGGTCGAACGCGAGGCGGCGGTTGGCGAGCGTGGGCTCCTTGGCCAGCGTGATGAGCGGCTCGACCACGCGGCGCAGTTCCTTGGCCTTGGGGACCGTGGTCTTGATCGCTTCGTGCGTGATGAGCGAATTGCACATATTGCGAAGCATCGCCTGGCGATGCTCGCTGGTGCGGTTGAGTTTGCGAAGTCCGTGACGGTGACGCATGGTGCTTTCCTTTCTCTGTATAAAAACCGGCAGCCGTGTCAGGTACTGTCGGGTGCACCGGGCTGATTGGTTCAGCCCACCTTCAATTTACATTTTGGCGTTGGGACTGCCATCAGGCGGCCCCAACCCATTCGCGCCGAACCCGCCGAAGCGCTCTGCGCGAAAGCCCCCATCTCAACGTTTGTCGAGACCTTGCGGCGGCCAGTTTTCAAGGCGCGCGCCGAGCGTGAGCCCGCGCGAAGCCAGCACTTCCTTGATTTCGTTGAGCGACTTGCGACCCAGGTTCGGGGTCTTGAGCAGCTCGGTTTCGGTGCGCTGGATCAGGTCGCCGATGTAGTAGATGTTCTCGGCCTTGAGGCAATTCGCCGAACGCACCGTGAGTTCGAGCTCGTCCACCGGGCGCAGCAGGATCGGGTCGAACTGCGTGCTGCGCTGTGCGGCCGGTGCGTCGAAGATGTCGCCGACCTGGCCTTCGAGCTGAGCGAACACCGCCAACTGCTCGACGAGGATCTTTGCCGAGGCGCGGATCGCTTCTTCGGGCGAGATCGCGCCGTTGGTGACGATTTCCATCACGAGCTTGTCGAGATCGGTGCGCTGCTCCACGCGGGCGCTTTCGACGGTGTAGCTCACGCGAGCCACCGGCGAGAACGACGCGTCGAGGACGATGCGGCCGATCGACTTGGTCGGCTCGTCGCCGAAGCGTCGCAGGTTGCCCGGCACATAGCCGCGGCCCTTTTCGACCTTGATCTGCATGTCGAGCTTGCCGCCTTGCGACAGGTGGGCGATGACATGGTCCGGGTTGATGATCTCGACGTCGTGCGGCGTCTGGATGTCGCCGGCGGTGACGGGGCCTTCGCCTTCCTTGCGCAGGACCAGCGTGACTTCGTCGCGGTTATGCAAGCGGAATACGACGCCCTTGAGGTTCAGCATGATGTGAACCACGTCTTCTTGCACGCCGTCGACGGTCGAGTACTCATGGAGCACGCCCGCGATCGTCACTTCGGTCGGTGCGTAACCCACCATTGACGACAGCAGCACGCGGCGCAGGGCGTTGCCCAGCGTATGGCCATAGCCACGCTCGAACGGTTCGAGGGTGACCTTGGCGCGGTTGTGACCGAGCGGCTCGACGTGAATGGCTTTGGGTTTCAGCAGATTGGTTTGCATGTAGTCCAGTTCCTCTCAATACCCTCGGCTCGTTACACCGATAAGGCTGGCGGACAGTGCCGGGCAATGGTCCTCTCGCTGTGTGCCCGGCACGGCACGGCGAGGGAAGTGAGCGCGGTCCACCACGCCCACTGGAGATGTATCAGCGCGAGTACAACTCGACGATCAGCGCTTCCTTGATGTCGGCGCCGAATTCATCGCGGTCCGGGGTCTTCTTGAAGACGCCTTCAAGCTTCGATGCGTCAACTTGCACCCAGCCCGGCATGCCGATCGACTCGGCCAGCTTCACGGCATCGGTGATGCGCAGTTGCTTCTTCGCCTTTTCGCGCACTGCCACCGTGTCGCCGACCTTCACGAGGTACGACGCGATGTTGACGACTTCACCGTTCACGGTGATCGACTTGTGCGACACGAGCTGGCGTGCTTCGGCGCGGGTCGAGCCGAAACCCATGCGGTAGACGACGTTGTCAAGACGCGACTCCAACAGCATCAGCAGGTTGGCGCCGGTGTTGCCCTTGCGGCGCTCGGCTTCGGCGAAGTAGCGGCGGAACTGGCGCTCCAGCACGCCATACATGCGCTTGACCTTCTGCTTTTCGCGCAGTTGCAGACCGAAGTCGCTGGTGCGCGAGCCGGAGGTGCGGCCGTGCTGGCCCGGCTTGCTGTCGAACTTGGCCTTGTCGCTGATGGCGCGGCGAGCGCTCTTCAGGAACAGGTCGGTGCCTTCACGGCGGGAGAGTTTGGCCTTCGGCCCAAGATAACGTGCCACGTTGCTTCCTTATGTCATCTGACGCAGGCGGGTTGGCCGGCGCGAGTCTGGCGAGTGTTGTTTTTGAGCGCTCAGACGGTGGTCTTCAAACAAGGGCGGCGAGTTCTGGAAGAACCAGGAATATCGACCGCTCTCAGTACAAAGTCGGCGGGTTGCCGCAAGGCAACGTCGCCGACGGTGGGAAAAGCGCGTTTAGATGCGACGGCGCTTTTGCGGACGGCAGCCGTTGTGCGGAACCGGCGTCACGTCCGAAATCGAGTTGATGCGAATGCCCAGCGAGGCGAGCGCACGAACCGACGACTCGCGACCCGGGCCCGGGCCCTTGATCCGCACGTCGAGGTTCTTGATGCCCTGCTCCTGCGCTGCACGGCCGGCCACTTCGGCTGCGACCTGAGCCGCGAACGGCGTGCTCTTGCGCGAACCCTTGAAGCCCTGACCGCCGCTCGAAGCCCAGGACAGCGCGCCGCCCTGACGATCGGTGATCGTGATGATGGTGTTGTTGAACGACGCGTGAACGTGCGCGATGCCGTCCGCAACGTTCTTGCGGACCTTCTTGCGCACGCGCTGGGCGGCGGTGTTCGGTGCTTTAGCCATGTTGACCTTCTCTCAATCTTTTGCCGGTGCGGATCGTTCGATCACTTCTTGAAAAAGTGACGATGGATCACTTCTTGACCATGGCGCCCGACTTGCGCGGACCCTTGCGGGTGCGGGCGTTCGTGCGGGTGCGCTGACCGCGAACCGGCAGGCCGCGGCGATGACGGAAGCCGCGATAGCAGCCCAGGTCCATCAGGCGCTTGATGTTGATCGACATCTCGCGACGCAGGTCGCCCTCGATCGTCAAGCGGCCGATTTCCTCACGAATCTTTTCCAGATCGGTGTCGGTCAGATCCTTGATCTTGCGATCAAAGGGAACCCCACTCGCCTGGCAAATCTTTTGCGCAGTCGTGCGACCGATGCCATAGATGGCCGTCAGGCCAATCTCGGCGTGCTTGTGGGGCGGAATGTTGATACCAGCAATGCGTGCCATGTGCGTTTCCTAATTCTCTGTCGGCGGGCTTTTCGATCAGCCCTGGCGCTGCTTGTGACGCGGATCCGTGCAGATCACGCGCACAACGCCCTTGCGACGGATGATCTTGCAATTCCGGCACATCTTCTTGACCGATGCTGCAACTTTCATGCTCTTCTCCTAAGCCCTTGTCAGGCCGCTTCCTGTGTCAATCGTTCGACCGTGTTCCGTCTGTCTTACTTGGCCCGGAACACGATGCGGGCCCGACTCAAATCGTAGGGCGTCAACTCGACCGTCACCTTGTCCCCGGGGAGGATTCGGATGTAGTGCATCCGCATCTTTCCGGAGATGTGACCCAGCACGATGTGCCCGTTCTCCAACTTCACACGAAAGGTTGCATTGGGAAGATTCTCGAGAATCTCACCTTGCATCTGAATGACGTCGTCTTTGGCCATGCCTTGTGTCTGTCGTCAGCCTGTTCGTGTCGCGCCGGTCCTTCAACCGGCCTTGAAATTTGCCTTCTTCAGCAGCGATTCATACTGCTGGCTCATCACATAGCTTTGCACCTGCGCCCAGAAGTCCATGGTCACCACGACGATGATCAGGAGCGAGGTACCGCCGAAGTAGAACGGAACGTTGTACTTCAGCACGAGGAATTCAGGCAGCAAGCACACCATCGTGATGTAAATCGCCCCGGCCAACGTCAGGCGCGACAGGATGCGGTCAATGTGCTTGGCGGTTTGCTCGCCGGGCCGTATGCCAGGGATGAACGCTCCGCTCTTCTTCAGGTTGTCTGCGGTCTCACGGCTGTTGAACACGAGCGCCGTGTAGAAGAAGCAGAAGAACACGATCGCCGCGGCGTAGAGCATCACGTAGATCGGTTGCCCTGGAGACAGCAGGTTCGCGATGTCCTTGAGCCAGCGCAACCCGTCGCCCGTGGCGAACCAGCCCACCACCGTCGCCGGCAGAAGGATGATCGACGACGCGAAGATCGGCGGAATCACGCCCGACATGTTCAGCTTGAGGGGCAGGTGGGACGACTGTCCGCCATAGACCTTGTTGCCCACCTGGCGCTTGGCGTAATTGACCAGTATCTTTCGCTGTCCGCGCTCGACGAACACGACGAAGAAAGTCACGAGCCCCACCAACGCGAGGATGAACAGCGCGATCGGGACGCTCATGGCGCCGGTGCGGATCAGCTCGAACAAGTTGCCGATCGCATTGGGCAAGCCCGAGGCGATGCCGGCGAAGATCAGGATGGAGATGCCGTTGCCCAGGCCACGCTCGGTGATCTGCTCGCCCAACCACATCAGGAACATCGTGCCTGCCACGAGGCTCACCACAGCCGTCAAGCGGAAGCCGAAGCCCGGCGACAGAACGAGGCCTTGCGAACCTTCGAGCGCCAGCGCAATACCGAGAGACTGGAAGATCGCCAGCCCCAGGGTGCCGTAACGCGTGTACTGGGTGATCTTGCGGCGACCCGATTCGCCCTCTTTCTTGAGCGACTCCAGGCTCGGCACGACGTAGGTCATCAACTGCATGATGATCGACGCCGAGATGTACGGCATGATGCCCAGCGCGAACACGGTGAAGCGCGACAACGCACCGCCCGAGAACATGTTGAACAGGTTCAGGATGCCGCCGGGCTTGCTGTTGAACAGCTGCTCCAGCGCGTGCGGATCAATGCCCGGCACGGGAATGTGCGCCCCGATGCGATAAACCACGAGCGCGAGCAACAAGAAGACGAGCCGGCGACGGAGGTCGCCGAACTTGCCGCTCTTGGCCAGCTGATTCGCGTTGGTTGCCACTGGGTATGCGTTCCGAGGTGTGAACTGCGTTGGGTTCGTGAGTGAAGCGCTTAGGCGACCGAGCCGCCGGCCGCTTCGATCACGGCCTTGGCGCCTGCCGTGGCGCCGATGCCCTTGAGGGCGACCTTCTTGGTCAGCTCACCCGATTTGATGACCTTCACGACTTTTGCAAGTTCGCCCACGAGGCCAGCTTGCTTCAGCGTGAGCATGTCCACTTCGTCAGCGGCCAGGCGCTGCAGATCGGTCAAGGTCACTTCGGCGTTGTACTTGAGCGTTTGCGACTTGAAGCCACGCTTGGGCAGGCGACGCTGCAGCGGCATCTGGCCGCCTTCGAAGCCCACCTTGTGGTAGCCGCCCGAACGCGACTTCTGGCCCTTGTGGCCGCGACCGGAGGTCTTGCCCAGGCCCGAACCGATGCCACGACCGACGCGACGCTTGGCGTGCTTGGAGCCTGCGCCCGGCTTGATGGTGTTGAGTTCCATGATTTCTTTCCTCGGTGCGGTGCTCAGAGCACCTTCACCAGGTACGAGACCTTGTTGATCATGCCGCGCACTGCGGGCGTGTCTTCGAGCTCGCGCTCGCTGTTGAGCTTGCGCAGCCCCAGACCGCGGACCGTGGCACGGTGCGATTCCTTGGTGCCGGCGATGCTCTTGACCAGCTTGACCTTGACGGTGGCCTTCGATTTGGTGTCAGACATTTCTGTTCTCCGGCTCAGCCGAGGATCTCTTCGACCGTCAGGCCGCGCTTGGCAGCGATCTCGGCGGGCGTGCTGGTCGCCTTCAAGGCGTTCAGCGTGGCGCGCACGAGGTTGTACGGGTTGGTCGACCCGAGGCTCTTGGCCACGATGTCCGTCACGCCCATCACTTCGAACACGGCGCGCATCGGGCCACCGGCGATGATGCCGTCACCCGGCTTGGCCGGCGCCATCAGGACTCGCGAAGCCCCGTGCTCTCCGACCACCTTGTGGTGGATCGAGCCGTTCTTGAGCGAGACCTTCACCATGTTGCGGCGAGCGGATTCCATCGCCTTTTGCACGGCGACCGGAACTTCCTTCGCCTTGCCCTTGCCCATGCCGATGCGACCATCGCCGTCGCCAACGACGGTCAGTGCAGCGAAGCTCAGCGTGCGGCCGCCCTTCACCACCTTGGTCACGCGGTTCACCGCGATCATCTTTTCCTTCAGACCGTCGTCGTTGCCTTCGGTCTGAGCGCGGGGTTGAAACTTTGCCATTGTCGGATTCCTCTAGTCGCGCTTAGAACTGCAGACCGGCTTCACGCGCAGCCTCGGCCAGCGCCTTGACGCGGCCGTGGTAGGCGAAACCAGCGCGGTCGAAGGCGACCTTGTCGATGCCGGCAGCCTTCGCCTTTTCGGCGATGCGCTTGCCGATCACGGTGGCGGCGGCCACGTTGCCACCCTTGCCCGCGGCGCCGAGTTCCTTGCGGACGTCGGCTTCAGCGGTCGAGGCGGTCGCGAGCACCTTCTGGCCGTCGTCGGAAATGACGCTGGCGTAGATGTGCAGGTTCGTGCGGAACACCGTCAGGCGAGCCACGCGCTGCACCGAGATGCGCGCACGGGTCTGGCGGGAGCGACGGATACGCTGATCTTTCTTGTTCAACATGTCATTCGCTCCTTACTTCTTCTTGGTCTCTTTGAGGGCGACCTTTTCATCCGAATAACGGATGCCCTTGCCCTTGTAGGGCTCAGGAGGACGAATCGCGCGAACTTCAGCGGCGATCTGGCCGACCACTTGGCGGTCGGCACCCTTGATGAGGATTTCGGTCTGCGTCGGGGTCTGGACGGTGATGCCGGCGGGCATGTCCTTGGCGACCGGGTGCGAGAAACCGATTTGCAGGTTCAGCTTCTGACCTGCAGCCTGAGCGCGGAAACCCACGCCCACCAGGTTCAGCTTCTTCTCGAAACCCTTGCTGACGCCGCTGACCATGTTGGCCACCAGCGCACGCATGGTGCCGGACATCGCGTCTGCCGCAACCGATTCGCCAGCCGGCACGAACGTCAGCTTGCCGCCGTCGTTCTTCACCGTCACCAGCGAGTTCACCGTGCGCGTGAGCGTACCGAGCGGACCCTTGACACTGATCTTTTCAGCATTGATCGACACGTCCACGCCTTGCGGGACGGTGATCGGCATTTTTCCTACGCGGGACATTTCTTTCTCTCCCCCTTAGGCGACGTAGCAGAGCACTTCGCCGCCGATACCGGCCTGGCGCGCCTTGCGGTCGGTCATCACGCCCTTGGGCGTCGTGACGATGGCCACACCCAAACCGTTCATCACGTTCGGGATGTCGTGGCGGCCCTTGTAGATGCGAAG
>Ga0075366_10000779_pt1 | contig 15223 bp, 14 predicted proteins | sample EndMethybrTD3031_FD_72351 | JGI IMG/M metagenome (GOLD analysis project Ga0075366, IMG submission 72351) | Populus endosphere microbial communities from Tennessee, USA - Endosphere MetaG P. TD hybrid TD303-1 | ecosystem: Host-associated > Plants > Roots > Endosphere | place: USA: Tennessee...
AAAGGCAAACGCCTGGCTTTTGCATTCATGAACAATAATTTTACCCGGTCAACCCGCGAAGTAAGAGATGAGATGGTGAGGATCATGACGTATATACATGATAAGTTTTAATCCCATATAGTGATCCCGAAAACAAGTACGGCATGGGCCGGGATAAAACCAGGAAGAGGTTTCGTTTTCACGAAACCTCTTCCTGGTTTATATCTGTTCCTCCACCTTTAGAGTCAGGTGTATTAACCTTTTACACGCTCAACGTAAGCGCCGGTAGCGGTATCAACTTTAACTTTATCGCCAATGTTGATGAACAACGGTACACGGATCTCCGCGCCGGTTTCAACGGTGGCATTTTTCAAAGCACCGCTTGAAGTATCACCTTTAACGGCTGGCTCGGTGTAAGTGATTTCCAGCTCGGCCGAACCAGGGATAGAACCCATGATGGGCTCGTCGCTTTCGAAGGCAACAATTACGTTCATACCTTCTTTCAAAAATTTAACTGCCGGGCCAAATAATGCCTTTGGTACGTTATGCTGATCATATGTGGTGTTGTCCATTACTACTAATGAATCACCTTCATCATACAGGTATTGATAATCATTAGTTTCAACGCGGGCTATGTCAACCTCTTCATCGGTACGGAAACGGTATTCAACCAGTTTACCTGATTTAACGTTGCGCATACGGGCCTGGTAAAACGCGCGTAAGTTGCCCGGGGTACGGTGTAAAAACTCCTCAACCTGAACTAATTCGCCGTTGAAGCGAAGTACATTTCCATTTTTAACATCTGATGCCTTAGCCATAAAATAATATTGAGGCGCAAACTTAGGAATTTGATTTGAGATTTGAGATGTTAGATTTGAGATTTTCTACTCTGCAGCCACATTTAAAGGGTTATGTATAAAATAGATATGAGATGTTAGATATGAGATTTGAGACTAAGCGAGTCGGATATCCGCTGTGTAGATTATCCAAACAACCTAACGAATTGGAAATCTCAAATCTTATATCTAACGTCTCAAATCTACCCTTTGTAATCCACAATACTCAACCTGTGCGTACAGAAGCCATACTCATGCTCCTGGTTGGAGCATACGATGGTAAGGCGACCTTCGGCAAATTGCTGTACAAGACTTAAGTACCAATCAACACCTTGTGTATCCAGGTTGGAAGTTGGCTCATCCAGCATAAGCATGGGGGTATCGGCACAAAAAGCAAGGGCAAGCTTAAGGCGCTGTTTCATCCCCGACGAAAAGTATTTAATAAGCTTGTTGGCACTTTTAGGCAGGTTAAGCAGCGCGATAACCGTTTCTTTATCTATACCCGGTTTAAAGCTTTTGAATTTGAAATGAAAATCGATCATCTCGCTCATGGTAAACTCTTCTATCAGCTCAAGATAGGGAGCAGCCAGGCTTAAATGAGTAAAAACGGTATCTATTTCAACCGGCTTACCTTCGTTAGCAAATTCAATTTTACCTGTAGAAGGCGAAAGGCTCCCGTTTAAAACCTGCAGTAAGGTTGATTTCCCGGAGCCGTTGGGGCCGAGGATAGCATAAGACTCGCCGGAAGTAAAGGTATAATCCACTCCCCTGAAAATCCAGTCGCGGTTAAAGCGGCGGCCGATGTCTTTGAGGGTGATGATCATAGGGAGCTTATGGTTGATGGTTCATAGTTCATAGCCAAAGAACCTGATTTGTAGCTTATGGTTGATGGTTCATAGTTCATAGCCGAAGAACCTGATTTGTAGCCTATGGTTGATGGTTCATAGTTCATGGCCGGAGAACCTGATTTGTAGCTTATGGTTGATGCAATACAGAATCAGACAAGTGCGCGGCTATGAACCATGAACTATAACCCATCAACCATTTAAGTATTCCCAAACCCTTTCATGATACCGCGTTGCGAGTTTTGGAGGAAGTTGATGATCTCATCGCGTTCTACACTTGGGGTAAACTCGGCCTCGATGATATCAAGCGCTTTGGTTACGTTATATTTTTTGAGGAATATGATCCGGTAGATCTCCTGGATTTCGGCTATTGTAGCAGCCGAAAAACCCCTGCGGCGCAAGCCTACAGAGTTGATACCTACATATGACAACGGTTCGCGACCAGCCTTGGTAAACGGAGGAACGTCTTTACGTACCAATGAACCGCCCGAGATCATGCTGTGTGCGCCGATTTCGACAAACTGGTGCACGGCAGATGAGCCGCCGATGAAAGCGTAATCATAAACCGTAATGTGGCCTGCCAGCTGTACCGCGTTGGCAACAATTACGTTATCGCCGATAACACAATCATGCGCTACGTGTACATAAGCCATCAGCAGGCAGTTGCTGCCAATGGTGGTGGTGTTTTTATCAAGGGCGGTACCACGGTTAAGGGTAACACACTCACGAATGGTTGTGTTATCACCTATGGTTACGGTGCTTTGCTCGCCTTTATATTTTAAATCCTGCGGCGGGGCGGATACAACCGCGCCAGGGAAGATCCGGCAATTTTTACCTATGCGGGCGCCATCCATAATTACGGAGTTGGAGCCGATCCAGGTACCTTCGCCAATTTCAACATCCTTATGGATGGTAACGAATGGTTCAATTACCACGTTATCGGCAATTTTGGCCTGTGGATGGATGTATGCTAATGGCTGGATCATGCTTCAGATTCTTTTACTTTTACAATTTGAGCCATCAGTTCGGCCTCAACAACAACGCGGTCGCCCACCATGCCTATACCCTTCATGGTAGCTATGCCGCGGCGGATGGGGGCAATCAGGTCGCAAATATAAATAATGGTATCGCCGGGAACTACTTTGCTTTTAAAGCGGGCGTTTTCGATTTTCAGGAACAGGGTAAGGTAGTTTTGCGGATCGGGAACCGTGTTTAACACCAGGATGCCACCTGTTTGCACCATACCCTCAATTTGTAATACACCGGGGAAGATTGGCGCGCCGGGGAAATGGCCTTTAAAAAACTCCTCGTTAATGGTTACGTTTTTGCACCCTACAACGTGGCTTTTAGTAAGCTCCAGGATCTTGTCGATCATCAGGAATGGCTGGCGGTGGGGCAGCATGCCCATAATTTCAACCGTATCAAAAACCGGCTTGGCGTTCAGGTCATAAGTTTTTACCTGCTTACGGCTTTTTTCCTTTTTGATGAGCGCTTTGATCTTTTTAGCAAAGGCAACGTTAGCCGCATGGCCCGGTCTTGCGGCCATGATGTGCCCTTTAAGCGGTACGCCAACCAGCGCCAAATCGCCTATCATATCCAACAGCTTGTGGCGTGCCGGCTCATTTTGATGGCGAAGTTCAATATTATTTAAAATGCCCTGCGGGGCAACATTGATATCCTTGCGGTTAAACAGCTTGGCCAGGTGATCAAGTTCTTCCTGGTCAACATCTTTATCAACAACCACGATGGCATTGTTCAGGTCGCCGCCTTTAATCAGGTCATGCTTTAGCAACATTTCCAACTCATGCAAAAAGCAGAAGGTACGGCATGAAGCAATTTCTTTTTTAAACTCGCCAATGGTTGAGATACTGGCATGCTGGCTGCCCAGCACCTGCGAGTTATAGTCGACCATACAGGTAAAACGGTAATCATCCAAAGGCATGGCAACCATTTCAACCTTTCGCTCAGGTTCAGAGTAATGAATGTTATAGGGAATATGATAGTATTCGCGGTCGGCATCCTGTTCAACCAGCCCGATTTCGGTTATTACGTCAACAAACTGTATCGAGCTGCCGTCCATAATGGGAGTTTCGGGGCCATCAAGATCAATCAGCAGGTTATCAACTTCAAGCCCAACCAAAGCGGCCAGCACGTGCTCAACAGTATTTACTGTAGCGCCGTTCTGGCTTATAGATGTTCCGCGTGAGGTATCACTCACGTTATCAACATCGGCATCAATAATTGGCGCACCGGGAATATCAATCCTCCTGAATTTATAACCGTGGTTTTCAGGGGCGGGATTAAAGGTCATTGTAACGCTTTGTCCGGTGTGTAAGCCTGTTCCTGATACCGAAACCGGCGCTTTAATAGTTCTTTGTTTAACGTTCATATTTAAATTTACAGGCTAAGGCTATTCGCTTGCCTTGCCTTTACGTAGTTCTTCAATTAATTTTTCAAGCTCGTACACCTTACGGTCAAGCTCGGGCAGCTTTCGCAGCTTAGCGTGGGCACGAAGGTAATCTTTATATGGCATATATGGAGAGCCCCCCCATGCCTTACCTTCTTCTGTTATAGAGCCGTTTATCCCCGTCTGGGCCGAAAACTGCGATCCGTTAGCAATATTGAGGTGACCGGCAAAACCAACCTGGCCGCCAATTACAACCCTTTCGCCAATTTTGGTACTGCCTGAAATGCCCGACTGTGCTGCAATTACAGTATGCGCACCAATTTCCACATTGTGGGCTATCTGGATCAGGTTATCAATTTTAGCCCCTTTGCGCACTATGGTCGAACCCATGGTTGCCCTGTCGATAGTAGTATTTGAACCCACTTCAACGTCGTCTTCCAATATTACGTTACCAATCTGTGCAATTTTGGTATAAGTGCCGTCGGGGTTGGGCGCAAAGCCAAAGCCATCACTGCCTATTACCGCTCCTGAATGCACTATCACGTTGTTGCCGATAACGCAATCAAAGTAAACCGTGGCCCCTGCAAACAGCGTTACATTATTGCCAAGGGTTACATTATCGCCAACATTAACGTTTGGATAGATCTTACAATTATCGCCGATGCTTACATTTTGGCCGATATAGGCAAACGCGCCGATATAAACGCCCGCCCCTACCTGTGCTGTGGGATGGATAAAGCTTGGCTGTTCAATTCCTTTTTTATCAAGCCTGAAAGTGTTGTACTTATCAAGCAGGACAGTGAACGCGCTGTAAGCGTTCTCAACCCTGATCAGGGTTGCCTTTACCGGCTCCGTTAACTGCTGATCATTATTAACAATAACAATGGAGGCGTTGGTAGTATACAGAAACTGCTCATACTTGGGGTTGGCCAAAAAAGAAAGGCTGCCGGCCCCGGCTTCCTCTATCTTGGCAAGCTGGCTAACAGTTGCCGAAGGATCGCCTTCTACAGTTCCGTTGAGCAGTAAACTTATATCATGAGCGGTAAATTGCATCGGGCAAATTTAAATGTTAAAATTGAAGCAACAAATTATTAATGAGTTATGAACACACGTTAAAAAGTTTTGACTGTCAACGCGTTTTATTTTTCACCATTTCTTCATTTGTCGCAAGTGTATATCGGTTTCGTTTTGCTATTTGTTAAAGTCCAAAGTACGACGCCATTGTTTTATCGCTCTCTTAAATAGGGGCGTTGCCTGCGGCCGGGCTTTCCGTTCCAAGTCCTCGCTTGCCAAACCCGTAATTCCAACCCTCGCTGCGGGCTTTACACTACAATTCCTAACGCGGCCAGCGCACATTTCCGGCATTTATCCATAATGCCTTTTTATGTAGAGACGCATAATTGCGTCTCCTTTAGGACAGATCGCTTTGCCAATCTCGAACTGCCGTAACCTGCATGCGGGAGACGCAATTATGCGTCTCTACAGTGAAAACCGCCTGTTAATTCAACAACTCCTTGTTATAACAAAGGATATACTTTTTCACCGTCTTGGCCAAAGCCACAAGGTTTGAATTGTCGCTGGCGGCAGCAATATCTTTTACATCCCCATTCTTCATCAGTATCCCGATGTTGCCATCGTTTTGGTTATAAGCATTATTGCGGATAGATGTGGTAAACACAAAGTAGGCCGCAGCATCTTCATAACTAACGCCATACTTTTCCATCGCCTTTTGGCGGAGGCTTTCAACAAAAGCTTCATCGGGGCATTCGTTGGTAATATCAACCCTGAAAAGGTTACGCTGCACCAGGTTTTTGCAAAGATGGGAAAGTACCTGGTCGGGATGATATGCCCACACTTTTACCGATGCCATAATATCGGTATCATCCAAACAGGCAAACGTTTCCAGGTGATGGTCCTCGTTCATGAAAGCATTCCTGCTGATGCGGTTCTTTAAAAAATGCAGCAGGGCCGGGGTGGCAAACAATTCCTTACCCTGCGAAATCAGTTCACGGCCGCGCCTGAAGATCTTGGTTAATACCTCCTCGCCTGCTATTACTGTTTTATGCAGATAAACCTGCCAGTACATAAGGCGGCGGGCAATCAAAAATTTTTCTATCGAGTAGATTCCCTTTTCGTCAACAACTACATGGTCATCCTTAACATTGAGCATCTTAATGATCCGTTCTGAACTGATCACCCCTTCGGATACACCGGTAAAGAAACTGTCGCGGTTAAGGTAATCCAGCCTGTCCATATCCAGTTGGCTGGATACCAACTGGTGCAGGAACTTACGCGGATAGGTATCATTAAAAATATTGATAGCCATGGTAAGCTTGCCCTCAAACCGGGCATTAAGCTTATTCATCAGCATTGATGAAATATCCTCGTGTGCTATCCCGTCGATAATGGTGTTTTCCAAAGCGTGCGAAAATGGCCCGTGACCAATATCATGCAATAATATGGCAATGGTAACCGCCTCCTCCTCTTCGGCAGAAATTTGATGGCCCTTGTTTCGGAGGGTTTCAAGCGCTGTATCCATCAGGTACATGGCGCCCAAAGCGTGATGAAAACGGGTGTGCAATGCTCCGGGATATACCAGGTGGGTCATGCCCAGCTGTTTAATATAACGCAGCCGCTGAAAGTATGGATGGGATATAAGGTCAAAGATCAGTTCGGTTGGGATACTGATAAAACCGTAAACCGGGTCGTTAATTATTTTCTTTTTATTCAATGCCGCTTCTAATAATTGCAAAAATGTAAAACAAAGGTAAAATAAGCGCGACAGGTTTGTTAAATTTTGTTAATACCTTTATTGTGTAACAACAAAAGCATCTATTTGGGGTTTACTGTCTGAATCAGAATTCATAGAATTTTAGGATTCACAGAATTTAATGGTAAAAAATTGATATTTGAAAAGCATTTAACCTTATACCGGATCATTCTGAAAATTTTTAAATTCTGAAAATTCTGATTCAGATACTTAATATACATATACTATGCAAGACACTACCATTTTATGGGCCGATGACGAAATTGACCTGTTAAGACCACATATACTTTTCCTGGGCGAAAAGGGCTACAAAGTAACCACGGTTACCAATGGCTATGACGCCGTCGACTCTTTTAAGAACAATTATTTCGACCTGGTTTTCCTTGACGAAAACATGCCCGGCCTTACCGGCCTGGAAACGCTTCAGCAGATCAAGAACATTAACAACGATGTACCCATTGTACTGATCACCAAAAATGAGGAAGAGTACCTGATGGAAGATGCCATCGGCTCAAAGATAGACGACTACCTGATTAAGCCGGTACACCCTAAGCAAATCCTGCTTACTATAAAAAAACTGACCGAAAACAAACGCCTCGTTACCGAAAAAACCACCATGGCCTACCAGATGGATTTCCGTACACTGGGTATGACGCTTAACGAAAACCTGAGCCACCAGGAATGGGTTGATGTTTACAAAAAACTGATCTACTGGGAGCTTGAGCTGGAAAAGCTGGAAGACGCAGGCATGCACGAGATCCTGACACTGCAAAAAGCCGAAGCAAACATGCAGTTTTGCAAGTTTGTGGAGCGCAACTACCTTAACTGGATCAAAAACCCGGATTTGGCGCCAACTTCATCGCCCCAGTTATTTAAAAAGAAGGTATTCCCAAAGCTGGATGGTAAAGGCCCGCTGTTTTTTATTTTGATAGATAACCTGCGTTATGATCAGTTTAAGATCATTAACCCTATTATTTCCGAATATTTCAGGCTGGAGGAAGAGGACACTTATTATAGTATCCTGCCAACAGCTACGCAATATGCCCGTAACTCCATTTTTTCGGGCCTGATGCCTTTGGATATGGAACGCCGCTATCCATCTATGTGGCAAAACGACGAGGACGAAGGCGGCAAGAACTTGTACGAAGCAGACTTTTTAGCCGATCACCTGAAGCGCGTGTTGCGAAAAGACTGCAAACACTCTTACCACAAGATCCTGAATATTGACGAAGGCCGGGCGCTGAACGAGTCGGTGAATAACCTCATGAATAACGAGCTTAATGTAGTGGTATACAACTTTGTGGATATGCTTTCGCACGCCCGTACAGATATGCAGATGATCCGCGAGCTGGCAAGTGACGATGCCGCTTACCGCTCATTAACCCTGTCGTGGTTTGAACACTCGCCCTTGTATGACTTGTTGAAATACCTGGCTCAAAAACAGGTACGCGTTATCATTACTACCGATCATGGTACCATCCGGGTAAAAAATCCAAGCAAAATTGTGGGTGACAGGAACACTAACACTAACCTGCGTTATAAACAAGGCAAAAACCTGAACTATAATGCTAAGGAGGTTTTTCATATCCGTAATCCGCATGATGCCATGCTGCCGAGACTGCACATCAGCTCAAGCTTTGTTTTTGCCAAGGAAGATAGCTATTTCGTGTACCCGAACAACTACAACCACTTTGTGAATTTCTATAATGAAACTTTCCAGCATGGAGGGATCTCGTTAGAAGAAATGATAGTGCCGGTGGTTACCTACGGGCCTAAGTAGAGACCTCACCCACCCCCTCTCCAAAGGAGAGGGCTAAAAAACTTTATTAAAATCTCCCCTTCAGGGGAGATTTAGAGGGGTTAAAACTCCAATTCCAGCAGCACCGGGCAATGATCGGAGTGTTTAGCCTCCGGCAATATCGCCGCACGGCGGATCTTATCTTCAAGCGGGGTACTGGCCATGGCGTAATCGATACGCCAGCCTAAGTTTTTACCGCGTGATCCGGCACGGAAACTCCACCAGGTGTAGTTATGCGGTTCTTTGTTCAGGTGGCGGAAGGTATCTATAAATCCGCCTTCAATAAAGTTCTCCATCCATTCACGCTCCTCCGGTAAAAAGCCCGATGAGTTGGCGTTTGATTTTGGGTTGTGAATATCAATAGGGCGGTGACAAATGTTATAGTCGCCGCAAACCACCAGGTTAGGGTGCTCCACTTTAAGCAGGGTAAGGTACTTGCCAAACTCATCTAAAAAACGGTATTTAAAAACCTGCCGGTCATCACCGCTTGAGCCCGATGGGAAATAAACGCTCATCACCGAAACCTCATCAAAGTCAACCCGGATGCAGCGCCCCTCACGGTCAAAATCAGGAATGCCGCAGCCGTATTCAATATGGTTGGGCAAAATTTTAGTAAAAATGGCTGTGCCGCTATAGCCCTTCTTTTCTGCCGGGAACCAGTAATGCTGATAACCCATCTGGTCAACCAAACCAAGGTCGGTGAGCACATCGGGCGTTGCTTTAATTTCCTGCAAACAAACTACATCTGCATCGGTAGCCTGCAGCCAGGCAAGCCAACCCTTGTTTATTGCCGAACGGATACCGTTAACATTATATGTAAGTATTTTCATTTGGGATTTCGGATGTTCGATTTCGGATTTAATTACTAAACTACAACAAAATTGTCATTCCTTCTGCCGCGGGTTTTTAACCCGTGGTGTACCATGGTTTCAGCTTTCAGCTGAATTTGTGTAAGCTGAAAGCTTACATTGTGCCAACCACAGGTTATGCTATCGCTAAACCCGCGGCAGTTTGGTTTATTTCTTCTCCGGAAAAAGAATGGCATCCAGCTGCTTACATTCTTTTTTGCTTAGCAACTCAACGGTCATAGGCACATCGACATTGGGGCGATCATTACCATCTTTTTTTACAGCAGCAATCCTGTCGACCATATCAATCCCCGAAACAACCTCGCCAAAAACGGTATAGTTTTGATCAAGGTGAGGCGAGCCGCCGACAGATTTATACCATTCGCGCTGCCATGCCGGGATTTTGCGGCCTTTAAGCCGGGTGTTTTCCAATGTATCCAGTTTGCCGTCGGTAAAGCGTTTGCCTTCCACGATATAAAACTGGCAGCCGCTCGACTCTTTTTGGGGATTATCATCACGGGCGGCAGCAAGTACGCCGCGTTTATGAAACAAGCTGTCGCGAAATTCGGCGGGGAGGGTATAACCCACATCGCCATTGCCCAGCTCGGCGCCGGGTTTTGCTTTTACCGGATCTTTTGAATCCGGATCGCCGCCCTGGATCATGAAATTCTGGATCACCCGGTGAAACAGCGTACCATTATAAAATCCCTTTTTGGTAAGCTTGATAAAGTTATCGCGGTGCAAAGGCGTTTCATTATACAGGCGAAGGATACAATTGCCATAAACCGTGTGGATGCGCACATATTGGTTTTTAGGCGGCCCGGCAAACGCGGCTGTAAGGGTTAATAAAAGAATGCTTAAGGTAAAAAGTTTCTTCATAGACCGTTGATTTTTTTGATTTTTTAATTCCCCTCTTGAGAGGGGGCGTGTTGGATTTGTGCCTGGCAGGGGTGTGTTAACCCGCGTTCCTTATCGCATTGAAGAAACACACCCCTACACCCCTCTCAAGAGGGGAATCGCACAAGGCCTTATTCAACGCACACTCACTACTCAGCCCCCTCCATCTCCTCAAAGTAATTTACAATGAGCGATTTCATCATCATTTCCTGTTCAAGCAGGGTATAGTTCGGGATTACTTTTACGCGTTTCCAATGCGGCCAGCCATCCTGGTCAAGGCCTTCCAGCTCGTAAAAGCCCATCATGCTCATTAAGCGACAGGTGGCAATATGCATCAGCTCTTCTTTTTGGCGCTTGCTGAACTTACGCGGCCCCTGGCCCAACTCCTGTACCCCGATCAAAAAAAGCATCACCTTTATATCGGGCTTTTCGTTATCAAAATCCTCAGCTATCCGCTGCTGCAGCGCATCCCATTTTTTATTGATCTCGGCAGGTGTCATATTTGGCAAAGATAGATTAGTTCATGGTTCATAGTTGATGGTTCATAGTAAAAATCTGGCAAATGGCTTTTTCCTAACAAACGCCAAAGCCATGAACTATCATTTTATGTTTGTTCATGGTTCATAGATGATAGTTCATAGTAAAATGTGCAATGCGACCTTTTTCTATCAAACACTAAACCATGAACCATCATCTATGAACTATAAACACCACATTATTGTTACAATGTTGCATTAATATTCCCGTTTTAATACTTAATTTTGCCGTATTCCGTTAAAGGGATGTTGACTGTGAAAAAAAACCGCTTACATATTGTATTTGCGTGGCTGCTGCTTGTTTGCTTTGTGGCCGGGCAATATATGGTTTATTCGCACCAGCACGCGTTGATCAAAGGAATTACCAAACACAGCCATATGGCCGTTGGTCAGCAAACCGTTAAAGAAAAATGTTTGCTGTGCGATGCCATGCACCATACCGATGCTGTGGCTGTTAGCAACAGCTCATTTTTTATCCCTCTTGTAACTTCTGATCATTTTTTTAAACCCGGCGATTACAATTTTGTAAGCCTTGCGCTTATCCTTGCCGCCGGCCGTGCCCCTCCGGTAACTGCTTAAGGTTACCTTACTCTTTCTTCAAAACATAGCCGTTGATAATAACGGTATTTATTGATTTTCTTAATCTTTTATCATGAAATTAAAGCTTATAAGCTTCATTATATTGCTGTTGGTGCAGGTTTCTGCATTTGCAGATGTTATTATTGTTAAAGGCCGAGTGGTCGACGCGCAATCAAAACAAACCTTACCAGGTGCTGTGATCACTATCCCCGAATTAAAAATATCTGCCATCACCGATCCTAATGGCGAGTTTTCCTTTAAATCATTACCCAACAGGGGCAGGTTCCTGTTCTCGATAGAATATGTGGGGTATAAATCCCTTACCAAAATAGTTGATCTTTCGGCCGGCACTCCGCTTGTTTTTGAATTGCAGTCGAGCATTATCGAAACTCACGAAGTGGTTATTACCGGCACAGCTATCAGCGCTAATAATAAACAAAACAGCACATCAGTATCAGCTGTGGGGCGCGATGGCTTGTTAAGACAGTCAACCAACCTCATCGACGCGCTTGCACACCAGGTGCCGGGCATGTCGCAGATCACTACCGGCCCCTCTATTTCCAAACCGGTTATCCGTGGCTTAAGCTATAATCGTGTAGTTACTTTGAGCGATGGGGTTAAACAACAAGGGCAGCAATGGGGCGATGAGCATGGTATCGAGATTGATCAATACAGCTCGGACAGAGTAGAGGTGCTTCGCGGGGCAGCTTCACTGCTATACGGATCGGACGCGTTGGGCGGTGTTATTAACCTGCTTGAGCCACTTACCCCGCCCGACGGGCAGATCAAAGGTGAGTTTTTAACCAACTACTCCACCAACAACGGCTTAACCGGAACTTCACTGATGCTTACCGGTAACGAAAACGGACTGGTATGGCGTGCCCGCGGCAGCTACAAAAATGCCTACTCCTTTAAAACGCCAGACTACTATTTCCCTAACTCCGGTTTTAATGAAACCGATCTGAGCGGTATGATCGGTCTTAACAAATCATGGGGTTACTCGCACATCAACCTTAGCTACTTTAAAAACAATATCGGTTTTTACGATCCGGAGCCTGCTAATGGCCTCAACTTTTTGCATGACGATGGCACACCATTTACGCAGGATGAATATAAAAGCCGTACGCTTGAATACCCTAAACAGGATATCCGCCATTATAAAATAAACTGGGATAACAACTTCATTACCGAAGGGGGCAACCTGAAAGTGAACCTCGGCTACCAGAAAAACCAACGCCGCGAGCTCGACGGACCGGATCCTTCCCTGTTCTTTGATCTGAATACGTACTCGGGCGATGTAAAATATTATGTTACCGAAACAAATGGATGGCAGCCTGTTTTTGGCGCGAGTTCGGACATCGGCCATAGTTTAAACAAAGGCTCGGAGTTTTTGATCCCTGCTTATGATACTTATGGCGTGGGCGCTTTCGCATACATCAAAAAAACCTGGGATAAAAACACCTTTAATGCCGGTATCAGGTATGATTATCGTAAAAACAAGGGCAAAGGCCTGGTTGAGGATGGCGAAACCAAATTTACCCCCTTTACCAACAAATTTTCGAACATAAGCGGAGCGTTGGGTTATACGCATGAGTTTAATGACAATTTGAATTTCAAGGCCAACGCCGGCTCGGCTTTTCGTGCGCCAAACCCGGCCGAACTTGGCTCCAACGGTGTACATGAAGGTACTTTCCGTTATGAAATAGGCAACCCTAACCTGGCGCCCGAAAGAAGTTACCAGGTTGACGCTACCCTGCAATACGACGACAAAATTGTAAGTGCCAGTTTGGGGATCTATGAAAACTACATCCACAACTATATTTACGCGTCGCACAAACAGGGGGATGTGGCGGAAGCTCCGAATGAAAGCGGAAGCCTAAGCCAGTTTGATGTATACCGTTACAACCAGGTTAATGCTAACCTGTATGGTGTTGAAGGTAACTTTACCCTGCACCCGGTAAGCTTCATCCATTTTGAAAATACCTTTGGTTATACTTATGCCCGAAACAACACGCTCGACAGGCCGCTGGCGTTCATCCCTGCCGGTACGCTCAAAAACACGCTGCGTTTTGAGCCAACTATTAAAGGGTTGAAACAATCATACATTTCGGTAGGTATTGATAACTTCTTTAACCAGTACCGTTATGATTCCGCTTTTGAAACCGGCACCAAAGGCTACACGCTATTAAATGCCGGCCTGGGCACAACGGTTAACTTTGGCAAACAACCGGTTAAACTATATGTATCGGGAAATAACCTGGCCAACATCAAGTACTACGACGCGCTTAGCCGTCTCAAGCCCGGCCGGATAAGCTCGGAAGATCCGGAATTTGGTATTTATAACATGGGGCGCAATATTACCTTCGGTATTTATTTGCCATTGTCCATCAATTAATCATTAATGATGCCTCAGATAAAAAGTCCTGCCATCCGGCGGGACTTTTTTATTTTCCTGCCCCTCGCCTGACTGGTGCATGTATTGTGCGGCTGCCTATGTTGGGATTGCTTGCGCCTTCCTGGTCATCACCAGGTCAAACTCGCCCTTTGGCAGGCCGGGGGGCAAACATTTAGTTCTGTCTTCTGTATTTTTCTGTATGCGTAAAATACTAATGCTTTTACTCCTGATATCCACGATCATCGCGGCAAATGCCCAAACCGATACGCTTTCTATTACGCTCGAAAATGTAAAATACCCCTACCCGGTAAACTTTATGCCCATAAAAGTTGAAGGGCAGGATCTGCGCATGGCCTATATGGATATAAAACCAGCTGCTCCCAACGGCAAAACAATAATGCTTTTTCACGGCAAAAACTTTGGCGGCTATTATTGGGCAGATGTAATCCGCGTGCTCAGTAGCAAAGGCTACCGGGTGATTGTGCCGGACCAGATCGGCTTTGGCAAATCATCAAAAGCAATCATCCATTATAGCTTTCATCAACTGGCAAGGTTTAACAAAAACCTGCTGGATAGCTTAGGGGTTCAAAAGGTTACTTTAATGGGCCACTCCATGGGCGGGATGCTGGCCACCCGGTTTACGCTCATGTATCCCGGCAGGGTTGAAAAATTGCTGCTTGAAGATCCGATCGGCCTGGAAGATTACCGCACATTTGTTCCCTATGCAAGCGCCGAAGACGATTACAAAACCGAACTGAAAACCAGCTACGAGAGTGTTAAGAAGTATTATCAAACATCTTACTTCACCACCTGGAAACCCGAATACGATTATTTGGTTGCGATTGGCGCCGGCGTAAGCAAAAGCGCCGATTTTCCCCGCTATGCCAAAGTCGCAGCGCTCACTTTTGAAATGATTTACGAGCAGCCGGTTTGTTACGAATTTGGGCTCATTAAAGGGCCTACCGTGTTGTTTACAGGCAAAGAGGATAAAACCATAGTAGGCAAGGCCCTGCTTAGCGACGAAGAAAAAGCCAAACATGGACAGTATAAAATATTAGGGCCCGAAACGGCTCAAAAGATCCCCGGCTGCAAACTCATCGAGTTTGATAATTGCGGGCATATCCCACATATAGAGGTTAAGGAGGCTTTTTTTAAAGCCCTGATGGCTAATTTATAATTTAGGGATTTTGAGTATTTTTGAACAACTAAAAGGGTGCCATGGCGGGTAACCACTGGGCGAGTTACTAAAAAACCGTGATGGCGTATAAAATGGATTTTAGCGATCAGGTGCGAGGGGGCGCGTTAGTGATAGGAGCGGATACCGGCCTTGTGG
>Ga0075366_10000780_pt1 | contig 15222 bp, 10 predicted proteins | sample EndMethybrTD3031_FD_72351 | JGI IMG/M metagenome (GOLD analysis project Ga0075366, IMG submission 72351) | Populus endosphere microbial communities from Tennessee, USA - Endosphere MetaG P. TD hybrid TD303-1 | ecosystem: Host-associated > Plants > Roots > Endosphere | place: USA: Tennessee...
AAAGGTAGGGTGGAAGGGTGCTATCTGCTCCATCAGCCTGTCTACCAATTGCTGCGCGGTAACTTCGGGGTAGCCGGGGATGTCGTAAATGGGTTTGTGAGGATAAATTTCGGAAAGCTGGCCGCCAACCTGTGGCAGTACATCAATCAGGTGGCAACGCATTTTTAACAGCCCTGCTTCAAAAACGGCGAACAAGCCAACCGGCCCTGCGCCGATGATACAGATGTCTGTAAAAACTTGGTTGTTTTTTGAAATTTCCTGACTAAAAATTGAATTTTTTTGTTCAATAACTGAACTAATCTGGTTCATAATTGATAATTATTTATGAAACAAATGTGCCCCTAAAAAAGTCATTGAACAAATGATATAAAGTAATACACGATTACTTTAAGTTATAATTGGCCAGGCAAAAACGTTTGAAAAGTTCAATCAGTTTGCTGTTTTTTCCATGAAGTTGGATAAATTGGAACGTGCGGAAAATCTCGAGCCCTTTGATGTCGATAATGCTCAGCTCGTTATATTTTAACTCGCTCACTACCGATTGGATAGACAGGAAAGTAGCCGTATCTGAGTATAAAAGGTACTGTTTTATGGCGATGCTGCTTTCCAGCTGAATCTCGATGTTCAGATTTTTAGGGCTGATCTGCACGCTCGCCAGGGCATCATAAATCACATCCAGGGTGCCCGATCCTGCCTCGCGCAAAATAAGGGGGATATCTAATAATTGCTTGGGGCTGATCTCGGCCTTTTTCGATAACTTATTGTTTGCCTTGGTTACCAGCACAATTTCGTCCCTGGCAAATGGCGAATAGGCCAGCTGGGGCGAGTGGGACGAGCCTTCGATGATGGCAATGTCCAGCTTTTCGTCCATAATCATTTGCGATACCTGGTCGGTATTGGCCTGTATAAAGTTGAAGGTGATCTCGGGATAGGTTTTCTTAAATAGCGCCAATATTTTGGGTAAAATGGTTTGGGCTACGGTGGTACTGGCCCCAATGTGCAGGGTACCGGCTTCTATGTTGTTCAGCTGCGCCAGTTCGGTTTCAAGGGCACTGTAGGTTTGGAAAATTTTATCGGCATAATGTACCAACACTTTCCCCGCTGTGGTTAAGGCGATGTTATTGCCGTTGCGTTTAAATAGCTGCACATTAAGCTGTTGTTCCAACTCCTTAATGTGCTTGGTAACAGCGGGCTGGGTAATAAACAGCTCATTGGCCGCCTTGGTAAAGCTAAGCCGCTGCGCAACCGTATAAAATACCTTTAACCGAAAATCGAAGATCATTGGTTAAAGGTAGGGGTTTAATTTTAACTGTAAAACTGTGTGTACCCTTGGCACACTTGCAATTGTTATAGATTTTAGAAGATTAAAAAAGCAGGGGGTACGTGCGATTCATTACTTGGGGAAGGAGGAGGTCGGGGTTAAATCAGGCGCTCAAGCCGCTTTGTAACCTGTCGCACGGCGAAACCCCTCCCTGCCTTTGCGCACTATGTCAGCCGCACCCCTCCCGTGAGGAGGGAATAAAAATCCTTCGGAAAACGACACCAATAAATATCAACAAAACAATCAATTTACCCCTTAACTGCCTTTGTCTTAACTCTTGATTCTTAACTCTTGGCTCTTCTCCCTATATTTGCACCATGACAGGAAAATCGCCCAAAGAATCATATACCATCATGAATGAACTGGTATTGCCCAATGATACCAATACATTAAACAACCTGATGGGTGGACGCCTGCTGCACTGGATGGATATTGCCGCCGCAATATCGGCGCAAAAGCATTGTAACCGTATAGTGGTTACCGCCTCGGTTGATAATGTATCGTTCCAGGCGCCGGTAAAACTGGGCGATGTAATTAGTATCGAGGCCAGGGTAACCCGTGCCTTTACCACCTCGGTTGAAGTGCGGATGGATGTTTGGGCGCAAAATATCCCCTCGGGCACCAAGGTGAAAAGCAACGAGGCCTATTATACTTTTGTGGCTTTGGATAACGACGGGCGAAAAACCCAGGTGCCGGCATCATTGCCCGAAACAGAGGAGGAAGTAGCTTTGTACGAGGGCGCGCTACGCCGCCGCCAGCTGCGGTTAATACTGGGAGGCAAAATGCTGGCCAATGATGCTACCGAACTAAAAGCCCTGTTTTTTGGCGAACAATTACCGCTGAATTTGAAAGGGTAACCGCGTAACAATTGCGGCCCGGATTAGTCAAAAAGGTATCAGCTTAAAAACTAACAGCCATGAGATACTTTCTTTGCTTTTTATTCCCTCCGCTTGCCATATTAACCACCGGCCGCATCGGTGCCTTTATACTCAATATATTTTTAACCCTGTTTTTCTGGATCCCCGGCGTAATCCATTCCATATTGGTTACCAGCGATTACTATGATGCCAAAAGGCACAGGCGATTGGTAAGGGCAGTTAGAAGGAGTGGGTGGTGATTTGGAATTTGAAAATTTGAGGATTTGAAAATTTGTTGCTGAACTCGGATTAAACAGATTTTCCAGATTTTTTTGATTTTGATTTTTCGGCGGACAGGCATCCTGGAAATCTTTTAATCTTACAAATTGTGGTTCAGACAAAATTTTGAATTTGAAAATTTGAAAATAGCTATGTTTGTGCGCTGATTTATGTCGTTAATGTTCGTAAAGAAAAGATCTGTCGGATGTTAATCGGTGAAATCAACATAAATCATATCATCAAAAAGTGCAAAAAGGCAAGCTATTAATTATTGACGACGAGGAACGCCTGCGTAACCTGATGGCGCGTATTTTGCAGCTGGAGGGCCACGAGGTTATTACAGCAGGCACCGCTAAAGAAGGCCTGCGTAAATTGCAGCAGGAGAGTATCCAGGTTGTTTTGAGCGATGTGAAGCTGCCCGATACCGACGGCATTACGCTTACCGATACCATCAAAAAAGCGTATCCATCTACCGAGGTAATTGTACTTACCGCTTATGGCACCATCAACGATGGCGTAAAGGCCATTAAGGCAGGCGCTTTTGATTATATTACCAAGGGCGACGATAACGAAAAAATAATTCCGCTGGTAAGTAAGGCCATGGATAAGGCCCTGTTGCAGCAAAAGGTAATTGAGCTGCAAAGTAAGCTGAATGATAAGTTTGGTTTCGACAGGCTGATAGGCCGATCGACGGCCATTGGCGACGTTATTAAACTGGCCCAAAAAGTGGCTTTAACCGATACTACTGTTTTATTATTGGGCGAGACCGGCACCGGCAAGGAAATTTTTGCCGAGGCTATTCACCAGGCCAGTAACCGTAATGCTAAATCGTTTGTGGCGGTAAATTGCAGCGCCTTCACCAAAGAATTACTCGAGAGCGAACTGTTTGGCCATAAAGCCGGCTCATTTACCGGCGCTGTTAAGGATAAGAAAGGCTTGTTTGAAGAGGCTACCGGCGGCACCATATTTTTAGATGAAATTGGCGAGCTTGATCACGACCTGCAAGCCAAACTGCTCCGGGTGCTGGAATCGCAGCAGTTTTTAAAAATAGGCGATACCAAACCTACCCAGGTTAACGTGCGCATACTGGCGGCCACCAACCGCAACCTGCTAACCGAAATTAACGAAGGCCGTTTTCGGTCGGATTTGTTTTACCGGTTATCTGTTTTCCAGATCACCCTGCCGCCCCTGCGTGAGCGCAAAAAGGACATTAAACTTTTGGCCGAATATTTTATGCAATACTTTGCGCTTAAAGTTAAAAAGCAGGTTAATGTACTGAGCGACGAGTTTATAACCAAGTTGGAAGCTTATAACTGGCCAGGCAACATCCGCGAGTTTAAAAATGTGATTGAACGCGCGGTAATACTTACCGATAACAATATTCTGGACGATAGCCTGTTGCCTTACGAAATTCAGCAGCAACAGGTAAAATCAGGTGCGCCTATCTCGGCCTTTGATCTTTCATCGGTAGAGAAGCTCCATATTCAACGGGTGCTTAACCATACGCACGGCAACCGTGCCGAGGCGGCTAATTTGTTGAATATTGGGGTAGCTACGCTGTATAGGAAGTTGAAGGAATATGGGTTGGAGTGACGGGTATCATATGTCGTTACGAGGTCAAATAACAACGATTTAACCCCCTCCAATGTCATGCCGGACTTGTTTCGGCATCCCACATGCTAAGTGTACTTCATGCGGGTCACCTGCACTGCTGCTGCGAGTTTTAAACTCGTGGTAAACATGGTTTCAGCTTTCAGCTGAACTTGTAAGCTGAAAGCTTACCATCTTTTCCCACGAGGTACGCTATCGCTAACCTCGCGGTAGCTAGATCTTAGTCTGGCAATCTTGCAACTATGCAGAGCGACTTACCCTGTTATTGCCTAATAAAAATCATGGGCGACGGAACGCAGCTGGCATTAAACGGACAGGTAAAGTACAATGAAAGTTTATTTTTTTGCGAATTAAGGGAGATGGTATAACCAACCGTGCTGGAGCCATCAACCGGAATAAGTTCTGTTGCAGGGCCAAAACCATTTTTGGGATTTGCATAGTTTGTAAGGCCAAACATGATTAATGAATCATTTTTGATCTTGTATTTCCCTATAGTTTTAAAGCGATATCCTATTATTTTTTTGGTAACCGAATCTGCTGCGAAAATATTGTATTCAACGCTGTTGTCGTTTTTAAACTCATATTGGATAAGGCCTTGGAATTGCTGGTACCCCCATTTTCCGGTGATATTAAGGGTTCCGTTCGCATCCTTTTTACAGGCCGAAAAAGTAAATGCTAAAACAACAGCCGAAAGGCCCAGGATTCTGATAAGGGTAAGTTTTGTTTTCATACTAACTATTACGCATAGATATGTGGCATTGATACAGTTTGAGGAATTTTTAGGTGAATTATAATGATATAGTTGCAACGGAAATTCTTGTCGAGACGCAATATTTTGTGTCTCTACATAAAAAACCGAATTGTGATCCGTAGTTTATAATCATGTCATTGCGAGCGCAGCGTGGCAATCGCGAACTATGCTTTACGGTTGTTTGGGTAACGAAATTACTTAGTAGAGGCTATAGCATCGGCCCGCTCATTCGCCGCGGGATGGCTGTTACTTTTGTCGCCACAAAAGCAACCAAAAAGGCTGTCAGCAGAAATGCTTCTTTGCGCTCGGGGCCTTTGCCCTGCAAAACGGGCAAAACCTGGGCTGGGATTATTTTGCCCTCACCCACATTGCCCCTGCCGCAAAAACTCCCTATGCCCTGCAACCGCACAGCCCCGCATTGTTTTGCCCGTTTTCGCCCGAAGCTGTTCTGGTGACGGGAAGGGATGTTTTTTCGTAAACCAATAACAAGTCCTCGCGACTCTGGCCTTTGGGGCATTTTGGAAAATCAGAAATTTCGATATAAACTTTGTCATTGCGAGCGCAGCGTGGCAATCTCGTAACTATGCTTTACGGTTGTTTGGGTAACGAAATTACTTTGTAGAGGCTATAACATCGGCCCGCTCAATTGCCGCGGGAGGGCTGTTACTTTTGTCGCCACAAAAGTAACCAAAAAGGCTGTCAGCAGAAATGCTTCTTTGCGCACGGGGCCTTTGCCCTGCAAAACGGGCAAAACCTGGGCTGGGATTATTTTGCCCTCACCCACATTGCCCTGCCGCAAAAACTCCCTATGCCCTGCAGCCGCACAGCCCCGCATTATTTTGCCCGTTTTTGCCCGAAGCTGTTCTGCTGACGGGGAAAGGGAGATGTTATTTGTAAGAAAGATGATCACAGGTACTCCTGGCTCTGGCCTTTGCACAAGACGCGCTAAGGGAGATTTAAGAATGATCGGGTTACAAGGCTGGAATAACTTTACTTCTAACTTCATGATAAAAGTCATAAAGACTTCTATTTCTCGATAAGTATTTATTGATGTCCTTTGGCTTAGCTAACTTAAATTCCTTACTAAAATCTAAATACAAGTCGTAACTTGGCTTCAATTTGCCTTTTTTAAGTCCTTTCTTGAATTCTAATCTTTCTTTTGCCTTGCCAGATTTTGTTGAATCTCTATCTTCGATTAACGTTAATATCCATGCGTCAGTCTCTTCTACAGCGATAGCGTAAAGTAAAGAGTTGCTTAAATCTTCACCAAGCCAGGAGATGATTTGATTGATAACTAAAGTCCTTAATTCTGAACTATATTCTGACCCCTTTTGAGGCTGTCTAATGTTGTATAATGCACTTTCTGCGGTATCAAAATGAATGACGAGAAAGTCATTTCCTTCTTGCCATAGAAATTCATCGATGAATATTCGTTTTTCGCATTCATTCTTAACCGCCGCCCAACCTCCGTGTATCTCACCTCTTCCAGCGGCAACATCAGTTGCATCATACTTATATTGCGGCAACAAGGCCTGAAAGTTACTTTCATCAAGTCCTGTTATTCCAGATATAACGTTTATAATTACTGCTCGATCAGAATGGCCTTCTGCAATTATACCTATTTGCATAATCAAAAATTATCTGGTACGCCTCCTAAAGATCCTCTCATCCACATTTCTGATATTTTTAGTGGCTTATCCTTCAGGTCGTCTTTAAACTTTACTCTACGTGTTTTAGTGTGTCCTTCGCTGGTTCTATAGACAACAAATAACCTCTGATCATCATCAAAAAGATTTAAGCCGTCGAGAACAGCTGGGTTGTGCGTAGTTATTAGTACCTGTTTCCCCCTCTCTTTCGAAAGCGCCGCCAATTCCATAATCAATCGCTGACATAGTCTTGGGTTTAATGCTGTTTCAATGTTGTCTATTGCAAATAGTTTGGGGGTTTTGTTACTAATAAAAAGTGCTAAATAAAATAATACATGCAATATCCCTTCATTGCTATTTTCTGCCGATAAGATGTTGTTTTTTTTCATCATAAATTTATCGGAAAAGTATAGAGTTGAGGTGCTTCTACCCGGTTTAAGTCCTAAAAGCTTATTTTTATCATCTTTGTCGCTGATTATTCCATCTAACCACTTAAAAAATAATTCACATTTTTTTAAATAATCTTTTTCAAGTAAATTAAAACTAGAAATTAGTAGATCTAAACCCTCTCCATTCAAACCTAAAGGCGTTTTCCTACTATCTGAGGGAGTGATTCCTCTAAGAGATTTGGTGTTTAAGTCAAAAATACCATAGTCAGAAAGCACTCTTAAATTTTTTTCTGAGCCATCAACAATAGTATACTCAGGACTTTCAAAGAAGAGGTCTATAGCACTTTCAACATCAATTTCTTTCCCTTCTTTAGAAAGTGTTTCAACGATATCTTTAATTTTAAGTCTAATATCAGACATAACTTCCGGTTTAAACCCATCGGTCCATTTGGTGTAAATGTCGTTGCTATTGTCCGGATAAATTGAAGAATGATTTGTTATTATGGTATTATCAATATTAAATTCTACGTCAATGTTAATTCTTTCGTTTTGTGTAGTACCTAAGAAAGAACTTAACATTAAATCAGGTCTGGCTATCCTAACACCTCGGCTGTATAATCCGTCATAACTCAAATCGTTGGCTTTCGCAGCCCCTATTACAGCTAAAGCCTCTAAAATATTAGATTTTCCACATCCATTTTCACCTATAAAAATATTAAATCTACCTAATTCAATTTTATCATGAAGGATTGACTTATAATTACTTATTTCAATAGTTAGTAAGCGAGTGTTGTCGACTTTGTTATTTGGGGACTGATTTAATTTGAATAAATTAATTGCTTCCTCCCACTCTTTGCTTTTAAATTTTGTTATTGCCTCTAAAGCTATATCGGTGATCGCGTAATGAGTTTTTGAACTAGTGCCGCTCAATTCTGGATCGTCTGGATTTAGGGTCGCAATACTATGTTCAATAAAAGGCTTTAAAGCACTTTTTCTAAACGATTCTCTCGAATTGGGTTTGTAATCCGCGTCATAATATTTGTTAACAAATTCCATGATGTTTTTGGAAATAATCATGCTGCTTTTTTTCGCACTTTTCCAATCATCATCGGGCCTTATATTACACAGAGCGAGCAACGTTAAAGCGCAAATGCGGTTTTGATACTGTTTTTCCAATCCTAAATCGGCCAGTATTTTTTGCGCATCTTCAATTTTTATATCTATTTGTTCACTAATCATTACAATCTTACTTTAAGATGTTTAGCAATAATTTCATCTATAATAATTTGACTTGTGTCATTTTGATTTAAAACATCTCTTCCAATGTTAATGATTTTCCCAATGGAAGGTAATTTAATATCCCTTAATTCTGTAGCACTAACATTTATGTTGCCATTAAATGTACGGAAATATTTATCGAAGAGTGTACTATTTAAAAGTGCAGCCAATCCAAAGGTCTCTTCATTAGTTAACTGACCATGTTTTTTATAGATATAATTAAGATGATTTTCTATGCCAATTTTGTTGTAATTCTGCATTGCTTCGCTTAAATAAGGTGAAGCAATAAGCTTTCGCGCATCATCCTTTGAACTAAATCTACGCAACAACACATAATTGGTGTTTGTTACCAATACTTTAGCAGATTCTTCATTCGATAAAAAATATTGACTTTTTATTTTGCCTTTTACTCCATGGTCAGATGGCCATTTACAACTCATGTATTGTATGTTATGAAGCCAAAGCAACGGTACCGATTCGCTGTTATGATTTTCCATAATGAAGTTTTTACATCTAAAATCGACAATTTTACCTGTGGAGATTTCCCACCCAAAAGCATGTAAGCTATTTTTCCACTGCCTAAAAATCTCAATTACTTTGTCATCTTGACTGCTTGAAGGCAGATGAAGCGTTTTTTGATAACTATTTAAGTCGACTAAAGAATTTGAGGAATAAAACATCCAGGTTCGTTGGTCTATGTCACTCATCCCGGTTGATGACGAAATGATTATAGAATTCTGTGATTGTTGATCAAAAGGTAAGTACAATTGATTCGGCGAATATCTCATTTTGGCTGACGCAGCTATTATAAGAGTTTCTTGTAAAACTTTATCTCTTTTGAAGGGAGATGTTCTGGATTCGAAAAGATGGATGTTTTTTATATCAATCAACGAAAAAAACTGTTCTCTAAACCGTCTGAAGTAATTCCCAGAACAAAAACTTCTAGGTGTTATAAAAATCAATTTTCCTCCGGGTTTCAGTAACTTTGCTGCTACTAAAAGGAAGATAGAATAAATATTAGTTTGTCCATAGATCACTGCTTGAGCGGCTATTGAACGAGGGTCCTCTTTAGGTAATTTGAAGTATGGAGGGTTAGAAACAATAAGATCGTATTTTTCATCTTGATCTTCTTTACCTGAAAGTATGTAAGAATTATGAAGTATAAAGTCATTCTTGCAAAGAAAATATTTAAATTCTACTCCTTTAGAAAACAGCCATTCCCTAAGATAATTAAAACAAATTTCAGCTAACGGCAATATCTCAACGTCGGTTTCAAACGCGACGAGATCAATGATTTTAATTTGCGGGTTAATAAGAAAAAAATCCTCAGCCATTGAAATAGACAGTATGCCAATCCCGCAACCAGGATCCAGAATTTTTACAATTTCGCAAGTGCTTTCTGCAAATTCCCCAATGAATTTTGCTATCGGCAGAGGTGTAAAGTACTGCCCTAGGTTCTTTTTATGTTCATTTGTAACTTTTGAAGTATAATATGCCCCCACTCGGTCAGCGAATGCTGATGGTTTTTCATTTTCAAAAGGAGATATAGTACGGTTTTCAGTCGATGAGCTTGACACTTTGCGAAGATAAGTGAATATTTTAAAAGTTATATCTCACTTCTTTTATTAGCTGAATGTAAGTGGCTAACCACTTATCCAAGCGTTGACAAGCGCAGCTAGCAGCGATTTCAGTTACTCATTCAATATTCTCTAAATGTAGCCCCCGCGTTAACGATTGCAGCGGATACCGGCCTCGCGCCTAATGCCTGTGCAGTATGAGCGGAAAGCGTGGGCCGCAGGCAACGCCCGGAAAAGAATCAAAAATCAAGAGGCAAGACTCAAGACAGCTTCATTCATTTGTAAACAACAGATAGCACTAAAATAAAAGTGTAAACTTTTTTCAGGACGAGACATCAAATAAAATCCTGGTTATCCTTTAATCCTAAAAATCAAGGTTCAGACAATAGGGCTATTAATGTGAAATCGCTCCTGTTTTCGACGTTTTTTTGCACGGTAGTTTTATGGCTTGTTTTATGTAAGTGATTGATAATGAATTACAATGGTGTTCCATGCGTGATTTTTTTTAAAAATGTAACTTGCTGATTGTCAGCGCTAAGGCGTTCCAGGGCGCTCCGGGTGTTCCAGGCGTTCCGGTGGAACGGTATGGGCATTATCTTCCTTCTCTCCCACATTGATAATCACCTATCAAAATGATAGGTGATTTTGGCCTTTTAAACGCTTGTTTATAGTTTGTAATGATTTAATATATTGTAAATCAGATAGATAGTTATTTGTGCCATTTATTGGCACCTGCTTGGTAAACGCTCCTGCAAAAACATAATAGTATGGATATTTTACAGGTTGTTATTTACGTGGTAGTCTTCGCGGCCATCTTCCGCATCTTCTTCAAATCGGTTAATTACTTCGAAAAAATTTAATCATCATGATAGCATTATTCATTGTGGCGGTGGCCGTGTTTGTATACATGGTGTATGTACTGCTTAAACCCGAAAAATTTTAAACTCAATTACCCCAAACCCATTCGCTATGAACACCGAATACATAGGTATCATTTTCATGTACCTGGCAACCGTTCTCCTTGCTATACCACTTGGTAAATATATTGCCAAAGTGTTTAAAGGAGAAAAAACATGGTTAAACTTTATGGCCCCGCTGGAAAGGCTGATTTTTAAGCTGAGCGGCATTGACCCAACCCGGGAAATGAACTGGAAACAGCACCTGAAAGCTTTATTGACCATTAACGTACTGTGGTTATTTTACGCGTTTTTTTGCCTGCTTAACCAGGCCCACCTGCCATTGAACCCCGATGGCAACCCCAACCAAACCCCCGACCTTGCTTTTAATACAGCCCTTAGTTTTTTAACTAACTGTAACCTGCAAGATTACTCGGGCGAAACCGGGGCTACATATTATACCCAATTATTTGTATTTACCTTTTTGCACTTTGCCAGCGCCGCCACCGGCATAGCCGCCATGATGGTTGTTTTTAAAGCCATGAAGGATAAAATTACCGATAAGCTGGGCAACTTTTGGGATTACTTTATTAAAGCGATAACCCGGATATTATTGCCTTTAAGCGTGGTTGTTGCCGTAATACTGGCTTTTAACGGTACGCCCACCAGCTACAAAGGCAAACAAACTTTAATAAGCCTGCAAGGCGATACCATTCACGTATCGCGCGGCCCGGCCGCCGGGATGATTGCCATTAAACAGGTAGGCACCAATGGCGGCGGCTGGTTTGGCGTAAACTCGGCCCACCCGCTCGAAAACCCTAACTACCTCACCAATATGGTAGAAAGCGTTAGCATTATCCTGGTGCCTATTGCCCTGGTATTCGCGCTTGGTTTTTACCTGGATAAAAAGAAACTGGCCTGGGTTATTTTCGGTGTGATGACGGTTGGCTTCCTGATTGTGCTGCTGCCCTCTATTAATGCCGAGGTAAACGGTAACCCTGCCATTGCCCACATGGGCGTTGTGCAGCCCGGCGGCGCCATGGAAGGCAAAGAGGTAAGGTTTGGCCCGGCGGCTTCGGCCTACTGGGGAATTTGCACCACCGCTACATCCAACGGATCGGTAAATGCCATGCACGATAGTATGATGCCGGTATCGGGCACTATGCAAATGTTTGATATGATGATTAACGCCTTTTATGGTGGTGTTGGCGTTGGCTACCTCAACTTTTACATTTTTATCATCATTGCCGTATTTATTTCGGGCCTGATGGTGGGGCGTACGCCGGAGTTTATGGGCCGCAAAATTGAAGCCCGAGAAATGAAAATTGCTTCTATCATCGCGTTACTGCACCCCTTCCTGATATTGGTTGGTACGGCCATAGCTTCCTATACGCTGGTACATTTTCCGGATATCAATTGGGCAACCAAGCCATCGGCCTGGTTAAATAACCCCGGTTATCATGGCTTTTCGGAAATGCTGTACCAGTTTGCCTCAAGCGCCGCCAACAACGGTTCGGGCTATGAAGGGCTTTCGGATAATACCATTTTCTGGAACGTTGGCGCCGGTATAGTAATATTCATAGGCAGGTTTTTACCTATCATAGGCCCTGTTGCTATTGCGGGTATCCTGGCCAATAAAAAGTTTGTGCCCGAGTCGGCAGGTACTTTAAAAACGGATACCACAACGTTCGGGATCATGATCTTCGCTGTTATATTCATTATAGCGGCGCTGTCATTCTTCCCATCGCTGGCCTTAGGCCCCATTGCGGAACATTTTTCACTTAGATAGAAACCAGCTCAATCAGCCCCACCTAAATCCTCCCCGGTAGGGAGGACTTTAAAAACGTTGCAAATCAAAAGTCTCCCCTACCGGGGGAGATTTAGAGGGGGCTGAAGGGGGCTTAAAATTATAATCATGAAAACCTCAAATACATTATTCCAGGGTGACCAGATGAAGGAAGCTTTTAAGCAGTCGTTCATCAAACTAAACCCACGCATACTGTTCCGTAACCCGGTTATGTTCACCGTAGAAATAGGTACGGCTGTAATGCTTATTGTTACCATATTTTCATTTGCCAATAAAGGGCAGGGCAGCTTTGCTTACAACTTCACCGTGTTTGTGGTGCTGTTGCTTACCGTACTATTTGCCAACTTTGCCGAAGCCATTGCCGAAGCCCGCGGCAAGGCACAAGCCGAAAGCCTGCGCAAAACCCGCGAGGAAACGCCTGCCCGCTTACTGGTTGATGGTAAGGAGACGCAAATAATGTCGAGCCAGTTAAAAAAGGGCGATGTGTTTATTTGCGAGACCGGTGATAACATCCCTACCGATGGTGAAATTATTGAAGGCATTGCCACTATTGATGAGTCGGCCATTACCGGGGAATCGGCACCGGTTATCCGTGAGTCGGGTGGCGATAAATCATCGGTTACCGGTGGTACCAAAGTGTTATCTGATAAAATAAAAGTAATGGTAACTACCCAGCCGGGCGAAAGCTTTTTGGATAAAATGATTGCGCTGGTTGAAGGTGCATCGCGCCAAAAAACGCCAAACGAGATAGCGCTTACCATCCTGCTGGCGGGCTTTACGCTGATATTTGTTATTGTATGCGTAACGCTGAAACCCTTTGCCGATTATGCCAATACCCCCATTACTATAGCGGCATTTATCTCGCTGTTTGTATGCTTAATTCCGACGACTATTGGTGGCCTGTTATCGGCCATCGGTATTGCCGGGATGGATAGGGCATTGCGCGCCAACGTAATTACCAAAAGTGGTAAAGCTGTTGAAACCGCCGGCGATTTGGATACCTTACTGTTAGACAAAACAGGTACCATCACCATTGGTAACCGTAAAGCCACCAATTTTTACCCGGCAACAGGTATAAAACCTGCCGATTTTGTTACCGCCTGCGTTTTAAGCTCATTGGCCGATGAAACGCCCGAAGGTAAATCGATAGTGGAGCTTGCCCAGGAGGATAAAGCCATACCCAAAGTAGTGGCGCCCGACAATTCGGTATTTATCAAGTTTACCGCCGAGACCCGTTCAAGCGGATTGGATACGCCCGAGGGTTTACGCATCCGTAAAGGGGCATTTGATTCTATCCGTAACATCGCGTTAAAGGCCGGTCACCCTTTCCCTGCCGAGGTGGAGGATAACGTTAAAAAAATCTCGTCGAATGGTGGTACGCCGCTGGTGGTATCGCAAAACGAAAAGATAATGGGGGTGATTGAATTACAGGACATTATTAAACCCGGCATTGCCGAACGTTTCGACCGTCTGCGTAAAATGGGTGTTAAAACCGTAATGGTTACCGGTGATAACCCCTTAACTGCCAAATTTATTGCCGAAAAAGCCGGGGTAGATGATTTTATTGCCGAGGCCAAGCCCGAGGATAAAATGAACTACATTAAAAAAGAACAACAGGGCGGTAAACTGGTAGCCATGATGGGCGATGGTACAAATGATGCCCCGGCCTTAGCCCAGGCCGATGTTGGTGTGGCCATGAACAGCGGTACCCAGGCCGCCAAAGAAGCCGGTAACATGGTTGATTTGGACAACGACCCAACCAAGCTGATTGAGATTGTGGAAATTGGCAAGCAACTGCTGATGACCCGTGGTACATTAACTACGTTTTCGATAGCGAACGATGTGGCCAAGTATTTTGCCATAGTGCCGGCCCTGTTTATGGTATCTATCCCATCGTTAAAAGCGCTGAACATTATGGCGCTGCACAGCCCCGAATCGGCTATATTATCGGCCGTAATATTCAATGCCATTATTATCCCTATGCTGATACCATTGGCCTTAAGGGGAGTGGAATACAAACCGATAGGCGCCAGCGCGTTATTACGCCGCAACCTGCTTATTTACGGCTTTGGCGGTGTGCTGATACCATTTATAGGCATCAAGCTGATTGACCTTGCCGTAGGCGTGTTCATTTAGGACAGATTTGAGATATGAGATTTGAGACAAAAAGAATGTCGGCGATCTTATATCTAACACTCAGGTCTAAATAGATATAAGATTTGAGACAGAAAACGGAAGGTCGATAATCTTATATCAGAGCATCCAGATCTAATTTAAAAGATGTGAGACAGGAAATCTCACATCTCAAATCTAATATCTCAAATCTAAATTATAAGATGTGATACAGGAAAAATCTCACATCTCAAATCTAATATCTCAAATCTAAAATAAAATGAAAGCATATTTGTTGCCATCCATCAAGTTAACCATTATCGTCATCATATTAACAGCCGGCATTTATCCGCTGGCTATAGCAGGAATCGGGAAACTTACCCCCGGCCACGGCGATGGCGAAACTATTACTTACAAAGGCCGCGTAGTTGGCTTTGCCAGCGTTGGTCAAAAATTTACTAAAGACGAATACTTTAATACCCGGCCATCGGCAGTTGATTATAATGCAGCCGGTTCGGGAGGTTCAAACAAAGGTCCCTCAAACCCCGATTATTTAAAACAGGTAGACGGCCGCATCCAGGAGTTTTTGAAACACAATCCCGGTGTAACACGCGCGCAGATCCCTTCCGAATTGGTTACCGCGTCAGGTAGCGGGTTAGATCCTGACCTGTCGCCCGCAGGGGCGCAGGTACAGGTAG
>Ga0075366_10000781_pt1 | contig 15221 bp, 5 predicted proteins | sample EndMethybrTD3031_FD_72351 | JGI IMG/M metagenome (GOLD analysis project Ga0075366, IMG submission 72351) | Populus endosphere microbial communities from Tennessee, USA - Endosphere MetaG P. TD hybrid TD303-1 | ecosystem: Host-associated > Plants > Roots > Endosphere | place: USA: Tennessee...
CACCCTGTCTACGGTAGCAATTGATACATTCGCCCTTCTGGCAATTTCTTTTACGCCCTTAAGTTCAGTCGTGTTCTTTTTCACCTTAGACCTGGATATGGATTAGTCAAAATCTTAATTGTGCAATTATAATTTATTTTTATTGGTTTTACTAATAATTAGTATGTAAGCGCCAATCAACAATACTTTAAACTAAGCGGGTATATGGTTAGTGATATAGAAAATTTAATTTCAATAGTAGCGCACCTGCAAATTCGATATTGTAAAAACTGCATTAAACCGCATTTGGTAGTTCGGGCATATTTAGCAGGCAAACATTAAAGCGATTCGCTGGCAATTGTCACTCTGACAATAATCGTTTACGTACACGAATTGATTTTTTTCATCAATTTATTTGGAAATGATAAATTAACATCTTACATTCGGGTACGTTAACGGAAGTGCTAATCCAGCTATGATATCATAAGAGAGATGAGGGATTAAATAACAATAGTTCACATTGTTATTGCGGTATATAGATTGTTTAGCGTGAGTTAAAATTGGTTGTGGCATTAAAAGAATCACCGGAATTGAGAATCCCCGGCGATATGCCAATCATATCTTCAAATAGTTACCATAATATATATAGGCATAATAATACCTATATATTATAAGGTAAAAAATATAGAGTTTCCAAATCTCAGTTTATTCTGAAAAGATAAGATGGCGAAGTGATGTGTTACTTGCTATTAAGCAAACGGGAGGGTGATAATGCAAAAGAGGTGGTTTGCTTAATTATACTAAAGCAATACCTGTAAAACATCAGAAAGAGTGAAAAAGGTATTTGGGCGCACAAAGCATGCTAATGCGGTAATACGCCGCAACTGTTTATATAAATAATTGCAATTACAAACTAATTAACGCCCAGTTTATTAATATGATGAGAAAATTTACAAAACCTAACTTACTTCTCCGCCGGCATCCACAACCCCTTAGATGGATTGTTGTTTCGGGACTTGTGTTGTTACTTGGGGGGTACTCCCAGGCACAGCAAAAAAAGCTGCCTGTTAAAGACACAGTAAAAGCAGCTGATTCGTTGGTTAAACCTATACAGCTATTGTATGGTACCCAGCAAAAGAGATACATCACAGGCGCAGTTTCGGCTATTTCGGGTTCGGATGTAAGTAACATCCCGGGTACTAACCGGTTAAATTCGTTTTCGGGCCGTTTAACTGGTCTTTCAGTAACACAGCTTAGCGGTTTGCCAAGCTCTGAAGATAACTTTTACCAGGTGAGGGGTTATCACTCGTTTGTAGGCTCAGGCCGGCCTGTGGTGCTTATAAACAACCGGCTTGACGACATTAATGAAATTGAACCAAATGATATTGAAAGTATAACGGTGCTTAAAGATGCAGCCGCTACTGCACTGTATGGACTTAACGGGGCAAACGGTGTTATACTTATTACAACTAAACGGGGGCAAACCGGAAAAATTAAGATCAACTACAATGTAGAGTCGTCTTTTGAACAGCCAACACGCCTGCCCAAATTTTTAAATGCCTATAATTATGCTACGCTTTATAACGAAGCGCAACTAAACGATAACCCCACAGCAACGCCTAAATATAGCGCTGCTGCGTTACAGGCCTATCAAACCGGGAGCGATCCATTCCTGTATCCCAACGTTAACTGGATAGATCAAACCTTAAAAAAATCTTCACTACAGATCAGGAATAATATTAACGTATCCGGTGGTGGCGACCAGGTTAAGTATTATTTTTCTGGTAGTTATTTAACTGATAATGGAATATTTAAGGTTGATAAAAGCATTAATACGTACAATACAAACTCAAACCTGGGTGTTTTTAACGTACGCGGTAACGTAGATATTAATGCTTCAAAGTACCTGGTCATCTCTGCAGATCTGCGCTCAAAGCGCGAAACCCGGAACGCGCCTGGAGCAAACGCATTTAGTTCACCAACTTACGATCAAACCATCTTTACAGCTATTTACAGTACCCCGGCCAATGCTTATCCAGTGAGAAATGCTGATGGATCATTAGGTGGTAATGCAACTTATACCAATAACCCTTATGGCATATTAAACTACAGCGGTTACACTAATTATGTTAGTACGTCATTAACCGGCAGCATGAGTTTTGCCTATAACCTGGGTACTGTAATTAAAGGTTTGAAAGCAAAAGTTGACTTTGGCTTTACTAACTATGATGATATTCAGATTAGCAGGGGCAAAACTTTTGCTGTATACGCTTTAAATACTGCTGTTACCCCTAATACTTATATAAAAACTAATGCCGACGGTGTAGTATCGGCTTCTACAGGCGGATACACAAACAGGCAACGTATTTATGATCACTTCGCTACATTGAATTATGATGGGCAGTTTGGCGATCATAACGTAAGTGCTATGGCAATGTATGAAATACAACAGTATGATAATGCAAGTGTAAATACCGTTGCTAATACTTACCAGGGGCCTAAAGGCAAATTGTCATATCGCTTTAAAAATCGCTACTTAGTTGATTTTGTAGCATCATACCAGGGAAGCGAGCAATATCCTGCAAATCACCGGTATGGCCTTTTCCCGGCTGTATCGGCAGGATGGATAGTTTCTGACGAACCATTCCTTAAAGGGAGTGGTATAGATCTGTTTAAGATCAGGGGCTCGTACGGCAAAACAGGTAACCAGGCCAATACCTATTTCGATTATCTAACTTCGTATGCCGCTACCAGCGGTGGTTCTTTAGGTACCACCCCTACGGTACAGACAGGCAGTTATCAAAACCAGATAGCTAACCCGTTGATAACCTGGGAAAGCGATGTGAAAACCAATATAGGTTTAGATGTTGCCTTTTTACATAACAGGCTAAGTGCATCGTTTGATGTATTTAAAGAACATACTACCAATATACTGATTACCAATGCCATTTCGGTTATGTATGGCGCTAAGATCAATACGCCAAGCGGGATTTTTGAAGATCGTGGTTTGGAAGCACAAGCCGCGTGGACAGATCATATTGGCGCTTTGGAATACACCATTGGCGGTAATGTATCTATAGCTAAAAATAAAATAATATACCAAAATGAACCAACCAAGAATTATCCATGGATGTACCAAACAGGTAATCCGGTTGGTGTACGGACGGGTTATGTATTCGATCGTTATTTTACAGAAAGCGATGTAATGTCAAGCCTTCCTAATCAATCAGCGTTGGGTTCACAAAAACCAGGTGACTTGAAATACAAGGACTTGAACAGAGATAATATTATTGATGCCAATGATATTGCCGTTATTGGTGCTGCTAAGGCCCCTGAAGTGAATTTCGGTGCTAATTTGGGTTTTAAATATCAGGCATTTGATTTGAGCTTGTATTTCCAGGGCACCAGCCATGGTACTACTTATAATTCAGGCGCCACTACCTGGGAGTTTGTTAACGCAGGTAAAGGCAGCGTGGTAGAACATCACATGGACAGGTGGACACCAGGATCAGGCCAATCAACCGCGTATCCGCGATTAACCCTTACCAATCCAAATAACTTTGTGGCCAGTTCTTTCTGGGTTAAAGATAATTCCTTTGTAAGGCTTAAATATACAGAAGTGGGTTACACTTTACCGCAAAGCTTGCTTAAGAAGATCGGGATATCAAGCACACGTGTATTTGTAAACGGATATAATGTGCTGCTTTGGGATAAAGTTAAAGAAAAAGATCCCGAAGCTAACGATGCTGGCCTGACTTACCCGCTTCAACGCTCTTTCAGTATAGGGCTTAATTTGAAATTTTAATCCTTAATAATAACGGATATGAAAAAAATAATATTCTTACTTGTATTTATAGCCGGAGTACTGGTCTTTCAATCATGCTCTAATGATAAGATAAGTTCCATACCGGCAGATTTCGCCACGGCAGATCAGATCGCCATTAATGCCGCAAACGTAAAGGCATATATAAACAACTTGTACGCATTTGTTCCAAGGGGGTATAATCGTTTAGATACCGACCCCAATAGTGATGACATAGCAACCGGTGCTTTACCAGGCGTTCCCGGTAAAGGCTCATTAACAGCAATGGTTGCATCAGCAACAGACGAGGCTGTACATGCAACCCGTAACTCCGCAGCTGAAAAATGGGGTACAGGCAATTGGAGCTCCAGTTCGACAAATAATTGGGACACTCAAATAAAAACGGAGTATACCGGTATCAGGCGTACTTTTTCTTATACCGAAGATATAGCGCCTAAACTGCCTATCGGTCTTGGTGGAAACGAAATATCACCTGCACTGCGCGATCAATATTTAGGCGAAGCGCTTTTCATCAGGGCCTTGCTGAATTTTGAATTGCTAAAACGTTATGGTGGCTATCCAATTGTTAAAACCCAACTTGCTGCCGATGGTAACTTTAATATTCCACGAAACACATATGATGAGTGTACCAAGTATATATCCGATATGTGCGATCAGGCACAAGCCCTTTTACCGGTAGTTTACCCAACTGCGGCTTCTGATTTTGGCCGCGCTACAAAAGGAGCATGTATGGCGCTAAAAGCACGTTTGCTATTGTACGCTGCAAGCCCGTTAAATAACCCCAGTAACGATATAACTAAATGGCAGGCCGCAGCCGCGGCCTCTGCTGCCATTATTAGCTCGGGTACTTATAGTTTATACCCGGCTGGTACTGCAGGTGCAGGTTACGAATCGTTTTTCCTTACCATTTCTCCAAACCCCGAGCTCATCTTTTCAAGGTTAGAACCTGCCAGTTCGGATATTGACCAAATGAACGGCATTCCAAGCATTAACCTTGGTTATGGCGGAACATGCCCTACATTAGATTTGGTTAATGATTATGAAACCGTAGATGGTAAGCCTTTTGATTGGAGCAATCCAGCAATGGCAGCATCTCCTTTTACTAACAGGGATCCACGTTTTGCTAAAACCATTCTTTATAATGGCGCAGTATGGACCCCGGTAGGTACCCCACCAATAGCTACTGTTGATACTTATGATGGTGGAAAGGATATTACAAATGTTCCGTACCCAACCCGTACGGGGTTTTACCTGCGCAAATTTATGGGCATCAACGCCCGTTGGATAGCGCCAATTAGTAACGTTAACCATAGCTTTCCAATTTTTAGGTACGCCGAAGTGTTGCTGAATTATGCCGAGGCTATGAACGAAGCTTATGGCCCGGATAATGCAAGCACATTTACTTTAACAGCACGACAGGCCATAGCGCTTATACGTACACGTGCCGGCCTTACCGCTAATCAGAGTGTCACTGCGGCTACAACCCAGGCATTAATGCGTACAGCTATTCGTCACGAACGCCGTATTGAGCTGGCTTTTGAAGAGCACCGCCATATGGATCTAAGAAGATGGATGACAGCAGAAACGGTACTTAATCAACCAGTTTCAGGCTTGAAAATAGTTAAAGTCGGTAGTACTTTCACGTATACGCCGCAAGTTGTGGAACAAAGGGTATTTACAAATAAAATGTACCGTTATCCATTCCCGCAAGACGAACTTAGCAGGAACCCAGGTTTAGTTCAAAATCCAGGTTGGTAACCTTATTTCAATTTAAAATCATGAAAATATTATATATACTTTTAATTTTTAGCCTGGTAGCCACCGGCGCTTTCGCTCAGGCTATACAGGTAAGAGGTACGGTTAGCGATAGCAAAGGGGCAAGTATTCCCGGTGTCAGTATCCTTGTTGAAGGCACCAAGACCGGAACCGTATCAAATGCTACTGGTCAGTACATTATTAATGTACCTAATGGTAATTCGGTACTGATATTTACTTCATTAGGTTATGTTACAAGCAAAGTACAGATAAATGGCCGTAAGGATATTAATATAACCCTGGCCGATGACGAAGCGACTTCACTAACTGAAGTGCAAGTAGTTGGTTATGGCACGCAAAAGAAGATAAGTGTTGTGAGCGCCATTTCAAATATCGAAATGAAAGATCTGCGAAAAGCTGCTCCATCAAATCTTAGTAATTCACTTGGCGGTCGTGTGCCCGGCTTAATTACCAGGATGGGCGATGGTGCCATTGGCGGTATTCAAAACAGGTACCAAAGCGGTGCAATAGATGATGCGCAGATATTTATCCGTGGTAAGGGAACCCTGAACAATTCGGCTGCTTTGGTTTTAATTGATGGGGTTGAAGGATCGTTGTCAAGGTTAAACCCGGAAGATATTGATCAGATTAGCGTATTAAAAGATGCATCGGCTACTGCAGTATATGGTGTGCGTGGCGCTAACGGCGTTATTATTGTTACAACAAGGAAAGGTATTGTTGGCAAACCAAGGGTTAGCATAACCACCCAGCTTAGGATGATGAAACCACTGGATTTCCCTAAGTTCCTGGGTTCGTATGATTATGCGACGCTGTATAATGAGGCGCAAAAAAATGTTTATAGCGCTCAGGTTGCCCAGGGTGTTATACCTGCAAGCACAGTATTTACGCCTTTATACTCGGCAGCAGATATTGAACACTATCGTACCGGCGATGATCCTTACGGCCATCCTGATGTTGACTGGGCCAAAGCGATAAATAAAGATCATTATTTTGAGAAGCAGGGTATTGGAAATATTTCGGGTGGTACTGATAAGGTAACCTATTATCTCAGTGGCGAGTACGATCAGTCAGGTGGCCTTGCTATAGGGGACAAAACAAAAGGTACAGACTATAATGCTAAACGATATAATCTACGCTCGAACCTTGACTTCAATGTAACTAAAACTACCCAATTAAGTGTTAAATTGAACGGTTTGCTGAATGACCTATATGCACAATCAACAGGCGAAAGTAGCGGACAACGTGTTAACGGTGTTGGCTACTACTTTATAGTTGTCCGGGCACCAAATGAGGGACAGCCTTATAATCCCAATGGTACTTTCAATTGGGGCAAGGGCGCGGGGTGGAACGGTGTTGCCGATTTATTAGCTCAAAATATTTATAAACGTGTTAGTAATAATCTTGCATCAAACTTTTCGTTAAACCAGGACCTTAAGTTTATTACTCCCGGCCTTTCAGCCAAGCTGTTATATGGGTTAACTTATGGCGCAGGTTCAACCAAAACATTAGTGCAGGGGCCAAGCATGTATTCTTATGACGTGGCTACAGGAATATATACGCTGGCAAGGCCAGCTGTTGTACCAAGCTACACTGCAGTTGGCGATGGGTTTCAACCTTTTACCCGCAACCAGGAATTGGAAGTGTCATTGAATTATACCAAAACTATAGGTAAAGATCATAACATTACCGCATTAGCAATTGCCACTCAATCTACAAGCGAGGCTCAGTTGGCATTACCGCGATATTTTCAGGGTGTAGCGGGCCGTGTGACTTACGACTATAAACATAAATATCTGCTTGAAGGTAATGTGGGGTATAATGGATCTGACGCTTTTAATAGTGCTCATCGTTATGCCTTATTCCCGGCAGGCGCTGTGGGATGGGTGATTTCTGAAGAAAAATTCATGAAAAACAATGTAAAATTCCTTGATTTTATGAAAATAAGGGGCAGCTTTGGTGAAGTAGGCAACGACAGGATTGGTAGCTTTCAGTATCTTTATCAGTATTCTTTCTCAGTACCTCCCGCTGGCACTACATCAAATGGGCCAGATCCGGGTAATTACAGTCTCGGCCTTAACGGGGTGAACCAGGCCGGCTATCGTGAAGGAACTTTAGGGAATGATCAGGTTACCTGGGAAGTTGCCAAAAAAACCGACTTAGGTTTGGAAATGAAGTTTTTTCATAGCCGTTTAAGCTTTAACGGAGATGTGTTTTATACCAAAACAAATAACATATTGCAATTCAGGGCAGATGCGCCGATATATAGCGGTTTATCATCGCGGTTACCGGCTTTAAATATTGGTAAGGTAACTAACAAAGGTATAGAACTTACATTAGGCTGGGCAGATCACGTTGGTGATTGGGATTATAGTATTGAAGCCAACGGCACTTATGCCCATAATAATATTGATTACAGGGGTGAAGCCATAAAAGCATATCCGTGGTTATATTCTACCGGTCATTCCATTGGCACAGAGGCCTTGTATACCTGGACCGGTAAATTTTACAGCGCCGAAGATATTGCCAATCCTAAAGTTGCCAAACCAGCCGGACAAATTATTCCTGGCGATTTAGTATTTGCCGATTTGAACGGTGACGGCATAATTGATGGTAATGATCAGGCTTACCAGGGTTATAATGAAACTCCCGAGATAATGTATGGTTTAAACCTGAACGTAGGTTATAAAGGCTTTTATTTATCAACTAACTGGTATGGGGCGGCTCATGTGGCTTTTAGGCCATCAGGCGCTTTACTTAATGAATTTGCATTTCAAGTTCAACCATACCAAAGGGATGGTCGTTGGGTATATGACCCTTCCCGCGGTTTGGATACCCGAGCAACAGCTACCTACCCTGCATTGGTAGTTTCTGGCTCAACATCGAATAAACTTGGGGGTGGTGCATCTACCTTTAATAAACTGGATGCAAGTTATGTAAGGTTAAGAACTGCTGAGTTTGGATATGATTTTCCGAAATCTATTGCCAAAAAACTTCACTTTTCTAACCTAAGGATATTTGTAAGCGGTTCAAACCTGCTCACATTTACACCACTTAAAAAATACCATATCGACCCTGAATATATCGGAGCGAGTAATGCCGATGGCAGTTCAAATGGTGCCAACACAGGTGTGTATTCACCGCAAAATAAGTTTTATGCCGCAGGGCTTAACGTAACTTTTTAGTAGTAAGGATTATGAAAAAGATATTTTTAACTATAAGCATACTGATACTTTTAAGTACAGCATGTACCAAAGATGGAGCTAACTTAATTGACCCCACAACATCTATTGGCATAAACGCCGCATTTGGCAACGCTAATAATGCCAACCAGTTTTTACTGGATATTTATCGCGCTATTGTGCCGGTATTGCCGCGAACTGACGGTGCCGGGTCACGTTGGAGAAATGGCTTTTTATTGGATGTAACCGATGAAAATGGCTCAAGTAATATACAGGGCAATGCGGCAAACCGCGATTTCAATTCAGGAGCGATAAACGCTGGTAGTACGGGTTTGTTTTCCTACAAAGACTGGACTGATAATTATTCATCTATTCGCGCTTGTAACCTTTTCCTGGCACATATTGAAGATGTCCCTTACGATCCCGCATTTTTGTACACCGCGACGGAAAAAAAAATACGCATTGCCGAAGCTAAATGGTTATTGGCATTTAATTATGCCGAATTAGCTAAGGAATTTGGCGGCCTGCCTTTAATTAAAGGGGTGCTGGATCCTTCTTCTGATTTTACCATTCCAAGAAGTACTTACGATGAAACTGTAGCCTATATTGTGGGTTTATGTGATGAAGCAGCGGCCGATTTACCAGTAGTTTACAGTGATGCTGACCTAGGCCGGGCTACTAAAGGTGCCGCACTGGCACTTAAAGCACGTACGTTATTTTATGCAGCCAGCCCATTGTGGAATGATAGCACGGCCCCAACTGATACCTACTTGAGCGGTAAATATGATGCTACGAAATGGCAAAAAGCGGCCCAGGCAGAAAAAGCTGTAATGGACCTAAACCAATATCAACTCTCTACAGATATTTCTACCATGTTCACCAGCCGCACCAATTCCGAGATCATTTACGCGCGTATGCAGGAGCCAATGGCTTATTTTACAGCTGTTAACGTTCCTTATAAACTATACCCTGCCGGCGCTTACGCTTTGGGTGGTTACAACCAGGTAACCTACAACATGGTTAAACAATATGAAGTACTGAAAGGAGGCGTGGCCTATTCAATTGATGATCCCGCATCGGGCTACAATCCTCAAGATCCATATAAGAACCGTGATCCGCGCTTTTACCGCGACTGTCTTTATAATGGAGCGAAATTCCAGACTAAAACAGCCGAATTTGGAACAGTTGCCGCGGGTGTAAGTAAAGTCCCGGCACATAATAACGTAATTGTAAGCCCGTATGATACTTACGTATTTAGTACAAAATTCTGCGACCTTACTTTAGTTATTTCCGCTGATGCACGTAACCCAGGTGCAAATGCAAGAACAGGTCAAAACTTCCCATACTTCCGTTATGCCGGAACATTAATGGACTATGCTGAAGCTATGAATGAGGCGTATGGCCCTGAAATTTTAGGACCTGGCTTTACAATGACCGCTTTGCAGGCAGCTAACCTGGTACGCACCAGGGCAAAATATGTTGCAGGTAAACCCGAATACGTGGGCCTAACAGGCGGTATGCCGCCAATCCCATCAGGTTTAAGCCAAAGTGCTTTCCGTACAGTGCTGCAACACGAACGACGGATTGAATTTAGCTTTGAGGAGCAATATTTCTGGGATATCCGCCGCTGGAAACAAACACCAAGCAACGTTATAGAGGCACAAATACCGGTTTGGACATCGCCTACCACAGTCCAATACCAAATAAAAACTATTGAAAACCGTTATTGGGATCCTAAATTGTACCGTATGCCTATACCACAGGTTGAACTGTTCGCAAACCCTAAGTTACAGCAAAACCCGGGGTGGTAAGCATTCAAAACTAAAAAGTTTGATAAGCAAATTATCCCAAAAATCCATAAACCCTTCATGCGCTGGCTATATAGCGGCGCATGAAGGATTATAAAAACCAGATATATTAAATAGCACCGGTTACTTAAAATAAAACATTAACGCCTGCAAGTACTAAGCCGTTTTCCTGAAATATTAAGCATGAAAAAACTACTTGGATTATTTATAATTACGCTTCTTTATCAAACTTATTCATCTGCACAAACGCCGGGTAAACAATTATCTGTAGAACCAGTTCCCGAACGTAAATCGCTGATGTTTCAGAGTGTAATAGTAAATAAAGGCAAAGGCAACTCAATTATTGTTGCGCCCAATATGCCTGAATTCAAAAAACTTGCCTATAAAGTACAACAGGCTATTAAAGCCGCTACTGGTGCGACACTTGAAATTGTTGATGATAAAAAAATAGCTAATGTGCGCGGCGAATTCCCCGGCGAATTTCCGGTTAAAAATATCATTACCCTGGGCAGTCTGCAGAATAACGGACTTGTAGCCCATTTATATTTCCGGGGGTATTGTAGTGTTGATGCCAACTATCCGGGCAAAGATGGCTATGTGGTACAAACCGTGTGCGACCCATGGGCCACAGGCGCTAATGTAATTGTGCTGGGTGGTAGTAATACACAAGGTGTAGAGAAGGCGGTTAATCGTTTTTGCAATGATCTGCCCAAAGGAGCTACGCTCGATCTGCCGCGAACATTAAAGGCAGTAGTAAATAAAAATTATGATTACGGCGATCCGGATGACGCCAAACGTGCCACATTGCTTGAAAGTGCTACCGCCGAATTTAAAGCCGGTAAGCATAATGGCTTATTCCCACTTATTGTCGGGGCCGGTAACGCATACAAACTAACGGGTAAGGAAGGGCAGGCTAAGTTGTTCCGCGATTTGTTTTTTCTTGAATATGATCTGCGCTGGCATAGCCCGAACGATTTTGATAGTCCGTGGGGCAGCGGGGCCGATATGCAATTTGCGCCATTAATGATGGCCTGGGATAACGTTGAGGAAAGCAACTCATTGAGCGATGCAGACCGGCATAAAATAATGAGCATTATCCTGGAGTATATTCATTATTACGAAAAGTATTCCTACATCCCATACTTTAAAACAAAACTCATCAGGCATAATCACCATACTTTCCCGGGGCAGGGTTTCTCTGCTGCTGGAAGATATTTCACTAAATATTATCCTGGTTTTGCCGACGGTGCAAAATGGCTGCAAATGGGCGACGATTGCTTTAAAGTGCAGGAAACGTCGTGGAAATCAATGGAGAACTGTAGCGCCTATGCAGGTTTGGCCAGCAGGCATTTGTGTTATTATGCTACTACGCGTCCCGATTTCACCTGGTTCGATTCAGGCAGGGCCCGTATAGCCGGCGATCTGCCTATCCTAACCATGGATAACCTGGGCAGCCAGTGTGCTTATGGCGATATGTTAGGGTATAATCCGCGTTCGCCTATTGATTTATGGACTACTTTAGTACTGATTGAACGGAACCCACGATATTCATGGGCAATACATAAGGCGCGTGGTTCGTTCAAGCCAAACCCAGGTGAAAGTGACAGCATTGCGGTTGATGTGAAGCCGGTTGTCCCTACTGATTTGTTAGGGACTAAATATTATCCTGTTGATTCATTATTCTTCGCTACGCTAAATGGTAAAGGAAAAGTACCGCTTTCAAAAACATTTGATAAAATATCCTTCCGCTCCTCGTTCGATCCTCAAAAGCAATACCTGTCGCTTGAAGGGATAAATACCGGCTATCATAGTCACCGTGATGGTAATGCAGTGCTGCGGTTAACCGATCATGGGCGCATATGGCTCGCTGACGGCGACTATATAAAAGCCTCGGCAAAATACCATAATACACTGTTGATATTTAAAGACGGCGAGGCCACCGTACAACCGCCATTCATTAAAAAAGAGTTTATTGCCGACCTGCCAAGTGTGGGGATCAGCAGCACTACCATGCCCGATTATGGGGGCACCGATTGGACACGTAATATCATTTGGGATAAAGAGCGGGCCTTTGTGTTTATTGATGAAGTGAAGGCTAACAGCAAAGATTCATACAGTGTACGTACCTTGTGGCATACATTGGGTAAGCCCGAACTGTATGACAATACTTTTCACCTTACTCAGCAAGGCGAAACCTTTGCGATACAAAACCTGGACGGTTCGCAGTTACGCTATACCAAAGATTATGCTGTAGGCAGCAATTGGATTGAGTATAAACATGCCGACCCGGTGGTTAACTCGTTGCAACAAATACGTAACACTACTTTGCGTAAAGGCGGCAAATTATTTGTGCTGAACGTATTGAGCGGACAAACCGAGGGTAGCAAACCTATCGAATCTGCACGCGTAAATGATTCAACACTGATATTGGGGAGTGGTAAAGACGCGGCTTTAATGGGTGTTGGAGAATTGAAAGTTAAAGGTATTGAAGCCGCTACCAAATTGTATTGGCTAACACATGATCATTTGGCATTGGTAGGTGCGCGAAATCTTATCCTGAACGGTAAAAAACTATTCAGCGCAACTGATTCCGTATCTGCTGAAATATCAGCTACAGGCATTACACTGGATATCGACAAACCTGCTCAAATTATACTATACGCCCCAAGTGCGGGCGTTACGCTGGATGGCGCGGCTATTAAAACAAATACTAAAAACGGCGCTTTTACTGTGCAATTGGCGAAAGGAAAGCACCGTATTACAGGTATAATTATTCCAAGGGAATTCGCTTTTGATTTTCCGAAAACATCGAAAGTAGCAGCTCACGCTAAAGTTGATCTGGGGGTTGGTAAACTGGTAGAACAAGCGGGCTTTACACCTGAAAAAGTGCGCGATACAATTAGGTTTGATGCAGACAAAAACGGTATTTATGTAGCTGATAATAATGGGATGCTACACGCCTTTACACCTGACATGAAAACCCGCTGGACTTATAATGTAGGTGGGGATATCCATGCAGTATGGACCGGTAAACTGGAAAAAAACGCTCCTGCACGTATTGTAGCTGGAACTGTAGCCGGGCGCATTGTAGTGCTTGATCAGGATGGCAAATTGTTGCGTGAAATGCAAATTCCGCTTTACAGAAGAACCCGTCAGACTAATTACTTCACCTCGGCCGACTTGAAAGGCAACGGCAACCACGAACTGATAGTTGGTGCGCAAAATTGGTACAACTATGCTTTTGACGCTGCCGGCAATATGTTGTGGAAATATTTGTGCGTGCACCCGGCGAGTGTAGGCGGGGCTTTTGATTTGAACGGCGATGGTAAGGAAGAAGTGCTTTCAGGGACGATATATTACAGCTGGGGCGCTTTAAACCCGGATGATGGAAAGCCAATATGGACTATTCGCGCTGGTCCGGGAGCTAATGATGTTATCGGTGCCGATATGGACGGTAAAGGCAAACGCATGGTGTTTATGGCTGGTGCTGATGGTTACCTTTATGCGGTAAACGCTAATGGCAAACAGCCCTGGACAGCCAGCGTAGGTGATGGCGCTACCTGCATCCAGTTAATAGATGTAAATGACGATGGCGAGAAGGATGTACTGGTAGGCACAATGAGTGCCGATGTGACAGCTTTTGATAACAAGGGTAAACGCCTGTGGCGGCATGAAATAGGAGAACCAGTGCAATGTATGGTAAAAGCCGATATGAACGGTGATGGTAAAGAAGAGTTGATTATTGGTACAGAAGATGGACATGTAATTGCACTGAACCAAAATGGTGAAGCTATTGCAAACTGGGCAGCAGGCGGATCGGTATATAAGCTGGTAGCTTTGGATGGCGGACGTGTTGCCCTAAGTACAAGTACCGGAAAAGTTTCTGTTATCAGTATGAAATAAAGTTTAAATTTAATTGTAGTAATAAAATATAATTTATGTCGAATAACAAATCATTATCGCGCCGCAATTTTATTGCTGGTGCGGGCTTGCTGGTGGCAGGGGCAACATTGAAGGTAAAAGGAGCAGGGTTTTCAGGCTGGGACGACGAGCCTATTATTGATATCCACCAACATACCGATTATGCAGGGCGTATTGATGCGGAGTTATTTGCGCATCAAAAAATAATGGGTGCTACCAACACTATATTGTTGCCTGCCGGTCATAACATTAATTATGGGTCTACTAATTACGGCTATTCAAATGGTTTACAAGTGCATGCAACAGCCAATGAAGCATGTTACAAAATAGCGACAGAGCGCCCGAAAGAATACCTGTTTGGTTCGAATGAAGTACCTGATGCGCCTAATGCCATCAAAGAAATAGAAAAATACTTAAAACTGGGTGCGCCAATTATTGGCGAAATGAAATTTAATGTTGAATGCGATTCGCCTGAAATGCAGGATGTATACCAACTGGCGCAGCAATATAAAGTACCAGTACTGATGCACTTTCAATACAAAATTTATAACCGCGGGTTCGAGCGTATGTATACCATGCTTGAGAAATACCCCAAGGTGAATTTTATAGCACACTCACAAACCTGGTGGGCGCATATCGATAAAAACTACCCAAATCAAAACATCCTTTATCCAAAGGGTAAAGTCACCCCGGGCGGATTAACCGACCAATTGCTTAACAAATATCCCAATATAT